>Ga0233386_1000071_pt1 | contig 37489 bp, 40 predicted proteins | sample ElkDunMinimDraft_17_FD_191544 | JGI IMG/M metagenome (GOLD analysis project Ga0233386, IMG submission 191544) | Fecal eukaryotic communites from dung pellets of Tule Elk in California, USA - Elk Dung G4 | ecosystem: Host-associated > Mammals > Digestive system > Large intestine > Fecal | place...
AGAGGGGCAAAAAATGCCCGATTTTTAGGGGTGGGGTTACAGGTGGGGTTACAAAGTGGGGTTACATTTTTCAAAAAGTGGGGTTACACATTCGGGGTTTTGGAGGGGGGGGATAGAGGGGAGGGAACTTGCCATTTTGAAGGGGTAGAGTGGGGGAAACTGCCCATTTGCGATATAGGTTTCTGCGTTCAAATAATGTAAAAACCCCGTTAGAATGCGGTTTCTACGGGGTTTTATGGTTATTAGAGGGGGGTACCCTACCCTAATATGGGGTATTTAGGGGGTACGGGGTACATACGCTTCGTTACAGGGAGTCCTTGCGGCCGCCCCAGATGATCCGCAGATGCGTCACCCGACATTTGCAATGTCCGAAGTCTGGACATCCGAAGCATTTTTTCCTTTTTCACGCTGAAGCTGGTTGATCCTTTCTTTCAGACGCCCAATTTCTTCTGCTTGCTGTATAATTTTAGCATCCTTACTTTGTATATAAGGCTCATATTGCTTAAAAAAGTCCGTAATCAGTGATGAGTCGGTTAATGGGGCTGGTACTTCTTGTGGCTGGTTCGGTAGTGTCTCATACCCCAGTCCAGTGAGAAGCCACATTGCATTAACCTCGTAACTTATCACGATTTTTTCTAATACATCTGCTTTGGGGACTACATTCTTCATATATCCCCTTATATTAGCCTCACTTACACCCAATTTGGATGCAAAAACGGTGTTCTTCCCCCCTGCAAGTTTATCTACGAGGTACTTAATTCTTTCGTGAATTGTTTCGTTCATAAGCAAAAATATATAGTCAAAATCGAAAAAACTCCCCGAAAAAGTTGCGAGGTTGAAAATTATCATCTATATTTGCACCGTGTTAATCAATTAACGCGCGGACAAAGATACGAAAATTTGCCGAGTTGAAAGAATTTTAGAACCAATAAATAAGAGAGACAATGACACAACAAGAGTTTCAAGACCTCACAGGTCGCAAGGTAACAGAAGAGGAATACCGTAACATTGAGAAAATGTACTACGCAGTTCCTAATATGGACAAACACGAGTTCTGCAAACGTTGGGTACAGACTGGCAATAACCCTTTGACAATTGAACTGACCAAGCAGAACATACTGCTTAACGGTATGCTTGAGGAACGTAACAACGAGGTTGATGACTGCCATGACAAAATGGAGGAACTTGCGTGGTTCCTTATTGGCAAAGCTGATGCTTATGAGGATAGCGATTTTTACAAAGAAGCCATTCGGATTGTAGGACAAAAGGCTGCCATTCTTCATAAAATCAAGATGGGCTATCACCTGTGGAAAGAGGACAGAGAGTATATCAAGGACAACCTAAAATAAGTAAGACTATGGATAACTTTAGATCTTGTCAATTAGAGGAAGCATTGTCTCCTCACACCCCTGAGAACTGTTGTATATGTCAAGAGCTCGAGCAGCAGCGTCAGAACTTATTATCCTTGCTATGCCGTGTTCTTCGAGATGCCCCTGAATATATGCTACATCCATCAGAACTTGCAGTTGGAAGCGTCGGTGATCTATCTTCTCTTTCTCAAGAGAATCGAGCTTATCTGTATATGAGAATGGTGCCAGAAGCTCCCTCTCGAACTGCCACATCAGATATTTCGCGAGCCAAACCTTGCTCTTGTTGCCCTTTAATAAAACAGGAAGCAGAGAAGTGAAATAGTTGCGCATTGCTTGAACTTGCGCTTTTAGCAGAATCATTTCGGTATTCATAACAATCAATTTATAAACCGCTGTAAAAGTAATAAAAATAAGTGAGATATGGGACGATACATTCATGTAACTAAGGAGACCCGTCAGAAATTGATGAAGGTATTCAACTGCACTTCTGTGATGATCTGGAAGGCTTTAACCTTTGAAAGTGATAGTGAACTTGCTTGTAAGATCCGTAAAGCAGCCTTTGCGAATTATGGTATTTTGATGACAAAAGTTCCTGTAATGGAAACTATTTTTGACCATGACGGCTATATGCACCAGTACCTCCCCAATGGTGCTATGCTGGAAATCGGCAAGACAGAGGCGACAAAGGGCGGTGCAGTATTCTTCAAAGGTGTGAAGGTAAAGCACTATGATGAAGTGATGTGTGATGAGCTTGAGAGCATTCAAAACTGGGCGATGACCTTGAGATAAGGAGGAGTTTATGGAATACTACGGTAATACACTTTGCATTTCGGCACGCGAACTTATAGACGGGGGCATTATGTCAACCCCGAACTATAAGCAACTCGCTGCACGTGGCCGTATCGATGTGGTACGCCGTGGTGGTGGCTCAAGTAACAACTATGCGCTGGTTTCCGTAAGCAGTCTCCCTGATACCTACAAGGATAAGGTGAAAGCCTTATATCCAGACCCGTCTCTTGAGGTGCTGCTTGCGTGGCTGGATGCCAACTATGAGATAGACCAAGCTGCCGTTGCCTATTTTGCTGACTGGAGAAACAAGTGCGGACACGACCACGCCACCGATGCCCATGTAGCCGAGTATGTTGCCAACGCCAGTGTGCTGAATGCTTGCATTCGCTTATACAACAACGCCAAGGCGATACATAAGACGATGGGGCTGAAGTATGACTGGTCGATGATGTCCCAGGCGGTGGAGGGTTACAGAATGAAGACCAACCACACCTTGCCCACAAGTATGCTCCGTTTCCGCAAGAAGGTGAACGAGTACCAGGCAGAGGGCTATGCTTGCCTTATCAGTGGCAAGTTCGGCAACCAGAGCCGCCGTAAGGTTGACCACAAGACCGAGCGTCTTATCCTTTCGATTGCGGTACTCCCCAACAAGCCGTTCAACACCAGCGTCTGGGAGATGTACAACTCTTTCGTATGCGGCGAACTGGAGGTGTGGGCTTATGACACAGGGGAAGTTCTCAACCCCGAAGACTGGACTGACAAAAACGGTGAACCGTTGAGCCTGAGCGAAAGCACCATTGCGAACTACCTTAATATGCCGAAGAATCGTGTCGTGATAGATAAACGTCAGATGTCGTACACAACCTTTATGCACGAGCAGATGCCACACGTTCACCGCCACGCTCCTGAGTTCTCATTCTCGAAGGTGTCATTCGATGACCGCGACCTTCCCCGTAAGCTGGCAGACACAAAGATCCGCCCGAAAGCATACTACGCCTACGATGTGGCGAGCCAATGCGTGGTGGGCTTTGCCTACAACCGCTACAAGAATGTGGACCTGGTGACAGACTGCTTCCGCTCGATGTTCCGATTGATAGAACGCCACGGTTGGGGTTGTCCTGCACAGGTGGAGGTTGAGAACCACCTTATGAGCCAATGGCGTGACAGCTTCCTCAAGGCTGGAGTGTTGTTCCCGTTCGTCCGTTTCTGTGCTCCTATGAACTCGCAGGAGAAGTATGCCGAGCCTTTGAACGGAGCAAAGAAGCGTAGCATTGAGCACAAGAACCACCTCGGTATTGGTCGCTTCTATGCCAAAGGGCGTGCCTACCGTACCGAGTCGAAGAAGGTGTTTGATGCGGCAAACGACACCTACGAGGATAAGCAGTATTACACCTGGGATGAATTGATCGCTGACGATATGCGCGACATTCAGGAGTTCAACCACTCCCTGCACCCTAACCAGAAGAAGTATCCAGGTATGACACGCTGGCAGGTTCTTGAGGCGAATATGAACCCGACCCTCCAGCCAATGGATAAGTCTGTATGGGCACGCTTCATCGGTGAACGGGTACCGACAACCATACGCCGTAACAGCTACTGCAAGGTGGCTTATAAGGACTGGTGGTTGAGCAAGACCGAGGTCATTGAAAAACTGGAACCCAACAACTGGAAGGTGGATGCCTATTATCTGACCAATGATGAGGGCGAGGTGACCGATGTGTATATCTTCCAGAGTGACCGCCTGATTGACAAGCTCGAGGATGTCGGCACTTTCAACACAGCCGATGCCGAACAGACGGATGAGGACAGGGAGATATTCGTTGCCCAGCAGAAGAAGATAGCGGACTTCAACGGCTATGTGAACCGCAATGCCATTGTCCCTGTAGGGGTGGCAAAGGTGGAGCAGCCTATCGAGGTGGCGGTTGAAGCTCTGGAACTCCCGACCCTGGGCGAACCAGAAGAGGCGGTTACTTACCACGTCCCAAGTGCGTTGGAATCCCTTTAGAACAGCATTAGAATAACATTAAAATAAGTTTGAGACAATGATTACAGCAGACAACAAGAAACGGATATTGGAGGCGATAGCAGCCAACCGTGCAAACTACCCGAGCGATGCGAAGCACGCTGCTTCGTTGGGTATCTCTACCTCGGTTTACAGTGCCATCAAGAACGGTCAGACCGACAAGGCGTTGAGCGATGCCAACTGGATAACCATTGCCCGCCGTCTGGGTGTAAACCTCCGAGGCGGTATGGAGTGGAAAGCTGCCAAGACTGCCACCTTCGACTTTATCACTATACAGTTGGAGGCTTGCCAGCAGAGCGGCTTGAGTGCTATCCTTTGCGATATACCGAATATCGGCAAGACCTTCACTGCACGCTACTATGTACAAGGACACCGTAACGCAATCTATGTGGACTGCTCACAGGTGAAGACAAAGCTGAAGCTGGTGCGTAAGATAGCCAATGAGTTTGGCGTGAACAGCAACGGCAGATACAGTGATGTTTACGAGGATCTTGTGTACTATCTCCGTTCTATCGAAACTCCCCTTATCATTCTTGATGAAGCTGGCGACCTTCAGTATGAGGCGTTCCTTGAGCTCAAAGCCTTGTGGAACGCTACCGAGAGATGTTGCGCCTGGTATATGATGGGTGCCGACGGTCTGAAGGCTAAGATTGAGCGCTCTATTGAGCACCAGAAAGTGGGTTACACTGAAATGTTGAGCCGTTACGGTGACAGATATAGCAAGGTGACACCCGACGACGGCAAGGAACGTGAGAAGTTCCTGAAGGACCAGGCTTGTGCTGTGGCAAAGGTGAACGCTCCTGCAGGTACCGATATTGCGACCCTGGTGCGCAAGACAAACGGAGGACTTCGCCGAGTATATACAGAGATTGAGAAACTAAAAATGGCGTAACGATGGCAAAGAGAGCATACAGCCCAAAGGATGTTGCGAGTATCAACCACAAGGTGCTACCGTTTACAGGCAAGTGGAAAGAGGTGTTCGGTGAGCCAGAACAGGGCGACACTTGGTTTGTCTCTGGTCCCAGTGCCAGCGGAAAGAGTTCCTTTGTGATGCAGCTTGCCAAGATGCTTTGTGGTATCGGCCCAGTGCTGTATGTCTCACTTGAGGAAGGTGTCGGACTTTCAATGCAAAAGCGATTGAATGAGTTCAAGATGAGCGAGGTTCAAGGTTCATTCCGCATCATAACTGATGGCGATATAGAAGACCTGGGCAAGCGACTGGCAAAACCCAAGAGTGCCAAGTTTATCATCGTGGATAGTTATCAGTTCGCATTTGAAGCTGGCTGGGAATATAGACTAACAGCAGAACTGATAGACCGCTTCCCGAAGAAGACCTTCATCTTCATCAGCCAAGAGGACAAAGGTAAGCCTCTCGGTAAACCTGCAATCCGATTGAAATATAAGGCTGGGGTTAAGGTTCGCACATTGGGCTTTCGAGCATTTTGCGAAGGTAGATATGCTGGGCAAGTAGGTGCGTACTACACCATCTGGGAGGAGAAGGCAGTTGAAGTGTATAATACCACATCAAATGGACAAGAGACTGAAGCGGAGGACCAACCTCCTGTATAGGTTGCGCAAGAAAGGCATACGATGCGACACCAAAGCGAGAGAGATATACTTCGCCTATGACAAAGACCCTTGGAAGGTCATTCAGATAAGGCGACTATGTAAGGAATTCAATTTTAATGTTCAACTAACAATAGAGTGAGATGAAGAAGAAAGTTTACATCAGTGGTGCGATAGCCCACTACGGAATGGAAGAGCGACGGGCTACCTTTGAAGCAGCTGCTCTCCGATTGAAGGAACAGGGCTTTGAGCCGGTGAACCCATTTGAGAATGGTGTTCCTGCAGATGCCCATTGGATGGCGCACATGAAGGCGGACATTGCTTTGCTCGTGGGCTGTGACTACATCTATATGCTCAACGGCTGGGAACTCTCAAAGGGCGCGAAGCTGGAGTTTGATGTGGCAAGCAGTTGTGGTATCAAGGTGATGTTCGAGGGGCAGAAGTCGAGCCGTGAATATGTGTGCTGCATCTGTGGCGAGATACATTCAGGCTACGGGCACAATCCGCACCCAGTGAAGCACGGGGGCGAGTGCTGCCCAGAGTGCAATAAACAAGTGTTGTCAATGAGAGCACAATTAGCGAAAGGAGAATAATTATGGAGAATTTTGATACAAATGTCTGTGAGGATTGCGGTAAGGAATTCGTGATTAATGAGTTCAATGAGAATGCCCCATACGCGATGTGTGATGAGTGTTATGATAACTATTTAATTGAGAATGATTGATTATGGCACAGGAGGTAACCAATTTCGCACGCTTTTATGCATCGTTCAATCTGTTGCCATGTAGTGGTGATCGAGAAGATATGAAGCGTGACCTCGTGAGGCAGTGGACCTGGAACAGAACCGACAGCCTCCGAGAGATGACCAAGGCAGAGTATGAAGCCTGTTGTGAGGCTATTGAGCGTTTGACGGGTCGCAAAGATGAGCAGAAAAAGAAACGCAGCCTTTGTCTGAAGCTGATGCAGAAGTTGGGAATTGATACCACCGACTGGACGCGTATCAATGCCTTCTGCCAGGATCAGCGAATTTCAGGCAAGGTCTTCGGACGCCTGACCATTGAAGAACTCGATGCGCTTGCGGAGAAACTCCGCGCTATCCAGCGCAAAGGGGGACTGAGACAGAAAAAGGAAGTTCAACCAACGGGCGAGATTACCTACTTCATTCCGATAGGCGGTAACACCCATTTATGTTAAGGCTATGGATAATAAACTGAAAGCCCTGAAACAACAGGCAACCGAAGCGTCCCTCGGTATGGAACGGGACGAAGCTGCACAGTTCTTCAGCGAACTCGCAGACTGGGCATACGCCCAACACGAAGCAATGTCAATCGATGACTATTGTGAGATGCAGGATTACGAAAATGATAACCAATAAAATTTAAGACAATGAAACAGAATTTGAAAGCAGTAGGCGGATACATCGTCAATTTTACCAAAGTGTGCATTTTGGCACCTGTAGTATTTGTAAAGATAATGACAGACACAGCCCTGGAGTTGTTCCTTGCCTTTTTCCATGCTCTGTATAACGAGAAGGAGGCGACAACTTCGGCAATGAAAGAAGTACTTGAGAAGATGAACTAACAATTATTGTCACTATGAACGAGAACAAAACCACCACCGTTGAAATGACGGCTGAAGAGCAAGCACAATTCGCTGCCTTCAAAAGAGACCAAGAAAAAAAGGCTGCTGAAGCCAAGGCACAGGCAGAGCGTGAGCAGTACCGCGACCTCGTTGATGAGGAGATAGAGCGTTGTATTCCTATCCTGTTGGCGATAAGCGGAGACATCAAGAACAGCAAGGCTCAGGTAATGGATAACTTCAAGACCATACTTGAGATGAAGAGCGAGTTGTTCAAGACGAAGGTCAAGGATGATCAGCGCAGCCACACCTTCACCAACAGCGAAGGCAACAAACGCATCACCATTGGTGTGTATGTGACCGACGGGTACCGTGATACAGTTGAAGATGGTATTGCCATTGTGAAGGAGTACATCTCCAGCCTTGCCAATGATGAGAAGACCGAAGCATTGGTGAACATGGTGTTCCGCCTGTTGGCTCGTGATGCCAAAGGAACACTCAAGGCAAGCCGAATAGTCCAGCTCCGCAAGGTGGCGCAGGACACAGGGGATGAACGCTTCCTTGAAGGTGTACGCATCATCGAGGAGAGTTATCAGCCCGAGGTGAGCAAGCAGTTCATCCGCGCAGAGGTCAAGAACGAGAACGGGATGTGGAAACCCATCCCACTTGGTATGACAGAATCCTAAAAGTTGAAGATATGATCCAGGAAGTAGAAAAACAACCGAAAGTAGCCTTGTGCCGCAAGTGTCGCGGCACAGGCAAACTTCGCGACCCGGAGACACAGGAGGTTCGGGTTTGCGACCAGTGCGAAGGCAGCGGAAGGGTTACGGTGAGTGCAAAGATGATCTTTGACATCCGTCCGTACCGAACCAATCAGTAACAATCACTAATCATCACTAACCAATGGCCAAGAGGCGTGGAGTAAGTTATCAAAAGAGAGTGACAGATATAAATAGGATATATGACGAGCACGCAAAAAGAGGACTCCCTAACAGGGAAATCTGGCGTCGGTACATATATCCTGTTTATGGTATATCCGAACGAACCTTCTACAACATACTTCACGCCTCGTGTGAGCCGAAGAATGAGGTGCCAGATGATGTGCAAATGTTTTTAGATTTTGACTATGGCGAACAATGATATGAAGCAGGTTATCCGCAATATTCTCAAAGATATTCGGGTGGAGTTGTCAGATGAGTTTGACCGCAATTTTGAGCGGCAGGGCTTCTTCTCGGAAGCGTGGCAGAGGCGCAAGAGCCCGACTCGTCCTGGCGGCTCCATTTTGATTGATACGGGCGGTCTTCGCAAGAGCATACGCAGTAAGTCAACGGATAGCAGTATCACCTTTTATTCAGACGCTCCGCACGCAGAAATCCATAATGAGGGTGGAGAGATAACGGTGACAGCCAAAATGAAGCGGTTCTTCTGGGCGAAGTATTATGCAGCCACGGGGTCATTCGGACGAAAGAAGAACGGGGAGCGGAGAAACGACAAGCGCACCATCCAGTTGAGTGCTGAAGCCGAGTTCTGGAAGCACCTCGCTCTGATGAAGGTCGGCAGCACAATCAAGATTCCGCGCCGTCAGTTCCTGGGGCACTCCCCCGAAGTTGAGCAGTCGGTGCGTGAGATTATAGAGGAGAATTTGACAGAATATTTCAATCACGATTTCAAGGTATGAGAACAGAGTTATACAAAGCCCTGTGCGAGAAGTTGAGAAGCATAGGCGATGGAGAGATTAAGCACATAGACTTGTGGAACCGCAATGTGGAGTTCATCGAGCAGGAGGAGGCTTGGGAACGCCCTGCAGTATTTATCGAGATTTGCCCGATAACCTGGGAGCAGACTACGGGTGGCAAGACCCAGCGTGGCACTGGGCTTGTGAAGCTTCACATCGTGACCGACTGGAAAGGTTCTGCTGCAGACGGCAGTTCAGACCAGGATGCAGCGTTGGCTGTGTTTGACTATTCGGAGAAGATACAGAAGGCAGTGGACGGGCTTGCTGGAGAGAAGTTCCACGCCCTCCACCTGGCGGAAACCTACACGAATCACGACCACGAGGAGATTGTGGAAAGCGTAGAGGTTTACAGGTTGCGCGGTGTGCGGCATATTTAGCCCATATCCACACGAAAAGAGCGTCCTTGGCTATTTGCTTGGGACGCTCTTTTTGTTGTGTTAGAACGGCGTTAAAACGCTTTTAGACGGCGATGCGATGTTGCTCTTCCTTTTGGGTGTAGAACATCATATCCGTATAGTGGGCATTGTAGTTCATTGTCGCATTGAATTCCACCTTGCGGCAGTTCTTGAACGGGTTGCCCACGGTCGGGTTCTTGCCGAGCCAGTCGCAGAGTTCTACGATGGAGGACTTGTTTGAGGTGAAGTAAATGAACTGATGTCCTGCCAGGATGGTAAGCACATCGAGGTAGTCCGCCAGTTTCCAATACATGCTGTATGTCCCGACCTCGGTACTCAAGTATGGCGGGTCAACCAGGAACACCACGTTCGGGGTGTCCTTGTACTGCCTGAATACCTCCTTGTAGTCAGCCGAGACGATGGTGATATCCTCGAGGTAGTCCGCCGATGGAGGATAGTCCGCCTTGCGTATGTTGTTGTAGAGGGCCTCCTTTTTCATTTCGGGAATGCTCAGTTTGTACTTCATCGAGAACATAAGAGCGGAGGATACGGTGATGAAGTCTATATAACCATATTCTCGCTCTTCCTGTTCCAGACGGGCAAATATGAGGTCTCGCTTCTCCCCTTTGATGCAGCTGTGTTTCGGCATATCGCCCACGATGGCACGCAGGTCAGCGAGTAGGACATTGGTTCGGGGTATGTTCTCCAGGCGAAGGCGGTAGTTGTCGAAGTCATTATATACGACGGTGGCATTTGGCTTCTGGCATTTGGCGATGTGGGACAACAAGCCCGAACCGCCGAACAGATCCACAAAAACGGTGTCTTCGGGATATTGCTCAAGAACCTTGATGAATTCGCGTGCGAACATACGCTTTTGCCCCACGAATGGCAGTGGGGCTGACAGATAGTTTTTTCTCATTTATGTGTTTAATTCAAATTTTACATTGTCGTTGCCTCCCAGCAGCGACTCGGTCTTCTCTATGTTGTTTTGGTATATGTGAACATTACCAAGGAACAGCGTGATTGATTTCAAAGGCAGGTCTATCTGTCGTGCCATAAGGTAGAGGTGGTAAATATCTGCAGGGAGTCCGAGGTTGGCATCGGAGCTGCGCTGGTATGCTGACACCACCAGTTCGCCCTCGTCGATCTGGAACTGTACCAGACTCAAGCAGGGTGCCTGGTTGCTCTCGGCGTTTGTCGCCCCGAGAAACAGCACATAGTTCTTGCTGCTTCGTTTCTCTCTGTTGATTTTCTCGATGAGAGGCGGCAGCTTCTCGAAGTAGGTTGGATAAGAGTTTACGAGGATGGAACCGCAGTAGTCCCACCAGTTGATACCAGCTTCGCGGTACTTCTCCACATTGCGTTCCCCTTGCATAAACAGCTGGAGTTCGGAGCGGAGCTTCTTGCGTGCTATGCCGTGCCCCTCGAAGATGTCGAGCAGGTCGGCTGGCGTTAATGACAGTTGTTCGTTGAGCAAGTAGCGGATGTTCCCCTTCTTGTTCGTTTGGTTCTTGCCCGATGCAAGCACCTTGTGCAGGATTTGGTGATACTTGTTCATAGCCGTACATTTGAAATGGTATGCAAAGGTAGTACGGCAATTCCGAAGCTTACGGCATAGTCCTGCAGATTACACTGCAAGCAGATTGCAGTCGCTTTTGAAGCGTTTAATAAGGTCGTACACCTTGTGTTCGCTGATGGTGTACTTGTCGGCAAGTGTGGCCACAATGTACGACACCTTTTCATCTTGAGTAACCAATGCCAGATACTCATTAAACAGGTCGATATATTGCACATCTTCCATTCTTATGCCTGCCGTTTGGAACTTTTTCAGTAGTTCCTTATTCAAATTTAGTATCTCAATTACTTTCATTAGCCTAAAAATTACTATCTTTGCACCGTCTCACTTATTTATGTGCTTCGGCACACACATACATAAAAAACCTACTCAGTGCGAATGAGGGTATTGCCCCCAGTCGTGCGCTGAGTAGGTGTATTGTTTTATAGTAAGTGAGACGACTATATTAACAGGCGGCTGGGGGCTTTTTTATTACCCACCCCCGAAGGGTTGTTCTACACTCGGTATGAGTCCAAACTGAAAGCGTCCTTTTTATCCCATCCGATATCCAGTTTCCCCTGAATATACTTGATTGATTGCACATAGAAGTCCGTCAGTTCTTCCACGGTCTGGAATGTGTGATAACAAGGTTCATCGTCCGTGCCGAACTTGAACTTTACAGGCAGGGCTGCTTCAGGCATTTGGTGGGCGAGGTCGTGCGCTGCCTTATAGTTGAACTGGTTCTCTCCAGACAACCATACACGCATGCCGTTCCACTCGAAGCCTGACAATATAGCCTCGTCCGTCTGGGCGTTGATCCAGTCAACGACGGTCTTCTTTATCTCGTCTTCAGTAGGTCGGTGGTTGAACTCCTCCTCCATGTAGGTAGCCGAGCCGTCCTCGTTCTCCTGCACATCCCAACGGATATGCCATCTGTTTTTTGCAGGGTGTGTACATTCTATCAATTTGACCCCTGCAGAGCCTTCAATTCTTCTCATACATTGAAATGTTGCGTGCGTCTAAGTGAAGACGTACTTTGTTCTACCTTTGCCGAAGGTCTCCGACTTGATGGTGGTTTCGAAGGGGAAGCCATCGGGCATTTCACTCACTTGTTGGAGGATGTTCTTCATCTCCTCCGAATTGGGGAAGAACTTCTTCTGCTCACCGTTCACCTCGATGGCAACGACACAGCGGTCTTCGCCCTGACTGGTCTTCACTCCAGTCTCGAAGTCTTTTACTACGATGGGCAGGTTCACCAACTCGCGGATGCTTACCACCGCACCCGCAAATCGCTTCTTGCCGTCTTCGGGCTTGTAAGCGACATTCAAATCCTTAAATGATTTCATTTCTTTGCCTGTTAATTTATTAAACAACATTATACAGTTGGCGTGCTTTGCCATTCCGTAGAAGCTTGCTATCAAAACACGCCGCCTTTTTCTACTTTTTACCTCGTGCATCTTTCGGGCGAACTTCTGCTTAATGCGCTTGCGTAGTCGCACATGGTCGGGATAGATGACATATCCCAGGAAGTCAATGCCCTCGTCCACTGGGAACACACGCTCGTTGGCTTTCACCTTGAGGTCGATTTGCTCCAGCTGTTCGTGGACGGCATCACGAATCTCCCACAGTTCCGATTTCGCGTTACCGAGTACGACCCCGTCATCACAATAGCGGTAGAAATGACGGACTCCGTACCTGTCCTTCAGATAATGGTCTAAATAGACAGACAATAAGAGGTTGCCCAGTCCCTGTGATGAGCGGAGCCCGATACTGATACCGTCAGGCATCATTCGGACAAACCCGTCGAGCAGGTTGATGAGCGTCTTGTCCTTGAACACCCTGCGGACGCAGTACATAACGAAGTCCTGCTTCACATTCTCATAGAACTTTGAGATGTCGAACTTGTAGCAGTACTGTGTTCCTTCTGGGTCTTCCTGTAAGTCACGGCGAATGTACTTCATCAGGTCGTGCATTCCCCGTCCCTCGATACTTGCGGAGGTCGTGCGTATGAACCGCTTCTTCAGGTGCCTGTCGACCACTGCCATTATGGCGTGAACGGCGATACGGTCTTTCATAGAGAGAACCTGAATGCGGCGGAGCTTGCCACCCTCCACAATCTCCCTCTCCCGATATCCGCTCACTTTGAATGAGCCGTCGGCAATCTGGTTGGTCAGTTCTTGAATGACCTCCTCCCGATGCGCAAGAAGATAACGCCCCTGGCGGCAGCGTTTCCGCTTTTTGCCACGGAGTACCTGGTTGAACGACTCCGCCATATTGGAGTAGTCCACAATCTCCTTGATGATGTAACCTTCTCTTCGCATACTGTTAGTTTGAGGCTGTTGCCTTCCTTCCTTGGGTCCAAGTTCTTCGAATCCGTCAGGACCTACCAAACTCTACCCGTCCGTTTAATTTTTCAGCTTTCCAGTCTGTGACTGCTGTTGCTGTGGCTTGCTCCCCTCGGCACGACGGTGAGGATACATCCTCGGTGTTGTACGCCGATATAAATACTTTGGTTGTTTGCCAGGCGCGACCCGACATTCGTGTTCGAGTTCGAAGCATCGTTATTCGCATTCGCGTACGACACACCGCCATTCGAGTTCGCGTTGTTGTTGCCACGATAAACCACACGGCTTATGGGGAACTCCACCAATTCGGCTACAAAGGTACTGAATAAACACGAACTCCGAGAATGTCGGCTACAGGAACAACCAAATAATGGCAGCAATTCCACCGCCGACAACAGTCAGGATCCAGTCAAGCCAGTCCCAGTAGCAGCCTTTGAGCTTATCCTTGAGTTCAAGGCAAGAAGCAGCTACTGCAGCCGCATAAATAGCGGTCCAGGGTGTCAAGGCAAGCAACCCTACAAAGAAGCCTCCGATAAGGTGTTTGTAGCGGTTGCTTTCTTTCAGAAATGAAATAATTTTGTTCATATTGCTTGGATTTGAAAAAATGTTTGTATCTTTGCAGTGCACAGCAATGTGTAGGGACAGGGTCAGTGACCGTGTACCGCCAACGGGGCATCGATGGGTGTCCCATTTTTATTTTACCTCTTTCAGGACATTGTCATCCTGAATGTAGAATAAAATACGGCCTCTGCATTTTCTTCTTGCTTCAGCCAATGCCTCGTAGAACTCTACACCAGGACTATTCGGAAGTTCCAGAATAACCGCTTCACCGCCTTGCCTCGTCAAGGCCTTTTTTATGTACTTGACTATATTGCCAGCACCGCCAGTAATACACTTCAAGTCGGCTTTTATGCCGTCCATACGGATGTCGTATGTCTGACCAGCTGGGCGGTTTACTCCCTGCAGATATTCCACATCGTGCCCGTTGTCGGCCAACACCTTGCACATGCGCATCTCCTTGACGAACTTCTGACGCTCGGAGTTGCTTGCCTCCGATTCGGCGATGCGCTCCCACTGTGTGGCGACAAGCCCGTTGTCATTAGGGGAGATATAAGTTCTTTCCCATTCCTCCTCGTTGTATCTGACTATTCGCCTTGATGCTCCGATGTTGTCCTCCAACTGTGCCCTGATGAGCTTGCACGCAGCACACATCTCATTCTCTGGAATGAACGGCTTTGCGGTATTCAGTTTACCCTTGGCGATGTCGCAGCTCTTGCACTTGCGTATCGTGTAGGGGTTGTAGTCGGGCACGCTCTTTCCCTCTTTGCCAGGATTGAAACGGAAGATGCCTTTGGAGTCCCTGCCTGTGGCGAGTTCTCCGAGTGCCATAGCCTCCTCGTGGTCAGTTGCAGGGTGCTTTGACTTGCGTACCTGTATGACCGTGCATCGGCAGTTCCAGCCGTTGGGTGGGTAGAACTCCTCCCAGAACGAGTCTGAAGGCGGGAGCGTTATCCCGTGCATCGCGGCGTGTTCGGGGCGTACCTTGCCGTCGTTGGCAGTTCTGTACTGGAGGTGGTAACGGTCCCCGTCTTCCATAAAACCCTCCCATCGGGCAGCCATTTCAGCCGAGGAGACCACGAAGTTGTACTCCGCACGCAGATAGTTGCCGTTGTACTTCTCGTCTATCTTTCGAACATCGTTCAAAAAGCGTTCGAACGGTTTTCGGCTGCCGTCCTCGTCGAGCAGGGAGGGGAACGCCTCGTTCAGCTCGTGGAAGGTCTTCATTCCCGAGAAGATATAGTTTGAGCGTGTGAGCCTACGGCGCATAAGGTCGGACATCTTCACCTTCTCGAAAGACGAGTCCAGCACCGAAGCGTGTGCTTCTATGAACTCCTGCATTTTGGGAGTCTCCAGAACCTCTATGTCGAGGTGAGCCCCCTGCTGACGGAACAGCGTTTGCATCATCCCGTCAAAGAGCTCCGACAGTTGGGTGCGTATCTTCTCCTCTTCCTCCTTACGCCCAGCGATAAAGTCAAGCGGTTGCCCCTCAAGCAGTGTTGCATACCTTTGGTGCAGCCCCACATAGTCAGTGGGGCTTAGTCGAAAAAACGGTGGGCGTTCTTTTGCTTGCCTTTCGGCTTGTTGCCGTCTTCGTCTCCCCCTGTCGGGTCGTTGCCTTTATCATCGTTGTCATCAGGAGCAGGGGCGACGGGTATCGCCTGGCGGCGTTCCCCTACAGGCATACTGTACTTCTCGGCAAAGTATGTCGGGTCCACCTCATAGCGGTCCGCAATCATAGTCTCGTATGCCACCTGCTGCTCGGGAGTATAGTCCACCGCATCGTCCCATTCGAAGCGAAGTCCCTTGATGGGGAAACCGTGCTTCACCATACGAGGTATGAGCTGGTTGTTCACGATGTCGCGCAGCATATCGCGGTCACTCTCCACCAGGTTCTCGAACACCTCGAGATGCGTCTGGGATTGTGAGAGGCTGCTACCGTCCTCGATGGTCATTGTCTGACCGATGATGAGCTTTGAGAGCTCCGAGTTGGCACGGTCCACACGCTGGTTATATACATTGTAGGCATCGCCTTTGGCGGTCTCCTTGAACTCTATCTCCGTTTCGGTGGTCGTCACCATGGAGAGCTTTGTTCCTGAAGCGTCAAGCATACTCATCAGCTGGGCGTGTTCCTTCGGGTCTCGGGATGTTGTCCTGGCAATACGCATAGGCATACCGAAGATCTCTCCGAAGGTATCCCAGAAGGCGAGCATATTCTTCTTGGCGATGGTCTGTGTGGCAGCCTTGAGGAGCAGTCCCAAATCATCGGGCAGACCAGCCTCGATGAGCCAGTCCGAGAACGGCGGCTCTCGGTACTCCGTTCCAGAAGTCCAGTCCATGCCGAGCTGTGGTACCACGCGCCCATATTCGGGAATGACGTGCTTTCGTGGCAACAGGGTTACCCCGCTGTAGCTGATACAGCCGTCCCCGTCAGTCGTGATGTCGCCCAGCTCAATGAGCGAGTGCCCCCAATAAATGGAGTCGAGCGCATACTTGAGCAGCTGCTTGAACCAGGACTGCTCAAAGAAGTGTTTCGCTTCCTCGTTCTCCTTTCCTTTGGCATCGACAAGCTTGAACGAGCGTGACATTACGAACCCCTTTCGCTGCTCGATACAGCCCGACAGGTGAAGATCCACGAGCGCATCGCGGTAGATGTCATAAAGTCGTTGCCTGTTGGGGTTATCCACATTGATTGCCAACTGCCAGGCATGGCGCCAGTCCTGCATATCCTGACGGGTCAGTGCATCGGTAGTCTTCTGCAGGTCGATGATGACCTTCCGCACGTTCCTCTTGTCCCCTTTTGCAAGGATAAAGTCCCCATGGGGCGTGTGTATGATGTTGTCAGGCTTTGGGGAGAAGCCCATAATTGAATCCTTGAATCCCATAGTTACCAGGTGTGATGAAGTTGTGGTTGTGAACTGAACAGTGTCGTGCCTCCCGAGGTGTTGCCCTCCTCGTCTGTGGCGAGTGGCAGGTCTGGGATAATCTTTCCAGCCTGTACCCCTTCCAGCCATTTGATGGCACGCTCGTATCGTTCTTTTCGTATCTCTGAACCCATTTTCTGCGGCATCGCCGATACCATGTGGTAGAGTGCAATGTCACAGGCGTACATTACCAGTTGGCGGTTGCGCTGTTCGCCCTCTGTAGCGAATGCTGCAGCGCAGTCATATTTGGGTCGCAGGTACCCCGACATCTCCTCGATGGCTTCCGCTTCCGCATTGGTGCGGTTCGCTTCGTCCGTCTGGGTGATGACCTTGAGTGCGGCGTCCCCTATGACAACCTTGTAGTCTTCCTCTGTGATGAACATACGGCCTCCTTCCTATTTGGTTATGAACAGGGCGGACTTCTCAATGTCCTGTATGGTCGTACCCTTGCGGAACCGTTTCTTGGCGATGAGTTCCTTGAAGGTCTTTTTGGGCGCGACCTTCAGACTTCCGTTCATATACACCACGAAGTACCGCAAGCCTGTGAGCTTTGCGAGTTTGATAGCCTTCTTTACGGCACGCTTGTACTTCCAAGCGAAAATAAGTCTCTTGATAAACTGAATCATACTACCATATATTTTTAGATGTCGGGCGGGACCCGAACATCGGTTTGAAACTCTCTTGTCTTGTATTGCGCTGCAGGTACCATATAGCCCCTTCGTCTGCATCGGGCGCATCATCGTGAACACGGCTGCCACGCTCCAGTGCGAGTGTCTGTTCTATGCCCACCTGCATATCTGGAGTGTCCTTCAGAGCTTCGTTATAGAATACGAAACCGCGTTCCCACAACGGGGATATCGCTTCGATACGCTGTATTTTCTCGGGCTTCTTCCGTTTGTCAGGGAGGATGGGCAGCTGATATCCGCGTATGTTGCCTTCGGTGGTGAACTCATCCAGAATGATGTCCTGCATGAAGTTCGCCTCCATAAAGAATCGGACGGACACATTTTCGGGCATACTCTCGTGCAGGTTGTATAACCATCGCACCATTCCTGAGACAGTATCCTGGCGCACATAGCAGTCAATAAGGTGGAGCTCGTTGCCAATCTTACCCCATAGGCGTGAAGCCTTGTAGTCGTTTGCTGTCGTGGACTTGAACGAAGGGTCGGTATAGCATACAAGCATCTCGTACTTGTGCAGTGGCAGTACCTTCTTGTAGCGTATCCATTCGTGGCGGAAGATGGTTCCGTCCTTGATAGGGTTGTGCATCATCTCCTTCTGCCAGGAACGGTAGCCCATAAAAGCAGCTGCTTCCTCTGCCTCCTCCTTGGTCCACTTCTCTTTCCATACGGGTTCGCCGTCTTTGTCAACAGCCTTGATTTCGGACACATACACGCCCTTTGTGGCTGCAATGTTCGCCAGCACCGAGTTCTTGGATATGAGGTTTCCCACCATAATGAAGCGACCACGACCCACATCAAGCGCACCGAACAGGGCTTCTTTCACCCAATCGGTCAGATCGTGAACACGCTTCTCGTTGCGGCAAAGCTCATCATCATCCAAGTCATCGATAACGATGTAGTCAGGTCGTGCCTCCTTGTACCTCAAGCCACGGGGTGACTGACCGCGACCACGGGCAAAGAACGCCACATCGGACTGCGTGACGAATTGCCCCTCCTGCCAGTTGCCGACAGCCTTCTGCTCCCCGAAGTCGGCGATAATGCGCTGGTTGAATTCCAGCTCTGCCTGGATGTCGGACAACAGACCGATGGCACTCTCCTCGGACTTGCCGACAACCACCATCACATTGATAAGTCTCTTGGGTTGGAACATCAACCACAGGGGAAGGAATATGTCAAAGTGGGTGGACTTGGCGTGTCCTCGTGGCCACTTGAATACTGCTTTCAGGTTCGGGGTGTTCTTTACCTTGAGTGCAGCGCTATTGTGGAACGGTGCGTTGTGAACGGTTCGGATCACCTCTCCCGTGGTCTTGTCCCGTAAGGTCAGGAAGTGTGGAAAGTAGTATTCGCAGAATGCGGCATAGTCCTTCTGCAGCCGTCTGATACGCTTGTCCTTCTGTGATGGCGTTTCATTTACCAATGAGGACAGGTCTGTGAGGGACTGGACCCGTTTGCAGTGTTCCTGCCATTCGGCATAACTCTTCTTTAATTCACTGAGTCCAGCCATACTACTTCAATGTATTTGCGCCCATCGACTCGATGAGATACTTGTCCTGGTACTTGTTGATAGCCTTGAGCAGTTCGGGAGTGATTTCGGGGTCAGTCTGTGAACGGTACTCCATCCAGCGGGAGAATGCCATAAACACCTCAATGGCATCCACGACGTTAGCCTTCTTGTCGAGTTTCTCTATGACCGATGAGAGTTTGGCGAGCTTGTCCCCGAGCCCTGCAATCATAGTCGGGTCCTCCGATTTGTGTACCTGCTCGATGAGCGTGTCTATGGTAAGCAGAAGTTTGTTTACCAACTCGGGGCGCGAAATCTGCTTTGCCGCCCTTGCCTCCTTCCAGCCATCGGCTGTACTCCACTTTGATACGGTGACACGCGATACCCCGACCTTATCCGCAATCTCGGTCTGCTCCATACCTGCCAGGTATAGAGAGCGTGCCAACGATTTCTTTTTTTCCATTTCTGCCTTTGTCATATATGAAAAGTTAAATGTTGAACAACTGGTGCAAAGTTGCGGTGTTTCAGCGGGTTTGCCAAAACAGTGTGCAATGGTTTCATAGAAGTGTGCAACCGTTTCACACTATTTTGGCAGGGTCAAAAAGACGGGCTAATATTGCATCGCAAACGGGCAAAAACGCCCCTTTCCATTTATTTGAAAAAATAAATATATGAGCAAACGAGTACGAATTTCAAACGACAGCCTGAACAGTTACGGAACGCGCGTGCTGACATCGGGCATGAATGTCGAGCAGTACTGCCGAAACCCTGTACTGCTTTATCAGCACGAGCGCGGACAAGTCATCGGGTATGTTAAGGACCTGAAGGTTGAGAATGATGAAGTGACGGGGGAACTGATGTTCGACTGCGCCTCGGAACTCTCGAAGCGATGCAAGAAACAGTATGAGTTCGGAAGCCTCCGTATGGTCAGTGTCGGCATCGACATTCTGGAACTTAGCGATGACAAGCAGCACCTTGTGCAAGGTCAGACCAGCCCGACCATCACGAAGAGCAAGCTCTTTGAGGTGTCGCTGGTGGATATCGGTGCCAATGACGATGCCATCGTGTTACAAAAGGACGGAAAGCGTATCACGCTCGGCAAGGACGGAGAGTGTCCTTTGCCATTACTTAATAACAACAACTTTCAAAACCCAGAGCAAATGGATCAGAAAAAATTAGCCTTATCGTTAGGCTTGCCCGAGACGGCAGACGAGGCTGCTATCAATGCAGCCATTGAGGAGTTGAAGACCGCCAAGGCGGAGAACGCAGACCTCAAGAAGAACAATGACACGCTCACCCTCGAGCGTATTACCAATGCAGTGGACAAGGCTGTCGGTGAGAAACGCCTGGCTGCCGACAAGAAGGAGCAGTTTGTCGAGCTCGGCAAGAAGGTCGGACTTGAGGAGTTGCAGAACATTCTCGCGGTAATGACTCCCCAGGTTAAGTTGAGCCAGACAATCGGCCATCAGGGCGGAGTCCCTACAGGCACTCCCGTAACCTATTCGAAGCTGAGCGAGGTCCCTGCAGACAAGATCCTGGAACTTCGTGAGAAGAATGTTGCCGAGTACAAGCGTCTTTACAAGGCTGAGTACGGCATCGAGTGCGAGATTGAGGATTAACAGAGTACAAACCAATAAAAACAAGAAGACAATGAAAGCAATGATTTCAATGCTTATGGCTCTCCTGTTCAACGCATTTACAGGAGCAGCGTTCGGTGCGGTTGTCGGCATTAGCCCTGTGGCTGGAGCCCTTGGTATGAATGCCCTTTCCGCCGTTGTCAGCACTGCAATGCCTTCGGGTGCGATGCGTGCTGGTGTGCTGAAGGAGATTTGGACGGGTGAGATGGTGAAAGCCCTCCGCGAGTTCCTTGTGGGTTCGTGGTTGGACGGTATCCCCGACAACTCCTCGTTGGTGGATAATGATGTCATCCATCTGGTTGATGTGGGTGTTGACCCTGATGTATTGGTGAACAATACCACATATCCTATTCCTCTCCAGAACCTGGATGATGCAGACATCACCATCAGCCTTGACAAGTTCCAGACAAAGGTCACCCCTGTCACCGATGATGAGCTGTACGCAATCAGTTATGACAAGATTTCCCGTGTGAAGGAGAGCCATTCGAATGCCATCAACGACAGTAAGTTTGCCAAGGCGGCTCACGCATTGTGTGCGACTTCACATACCGCCAAGACTCCTGTGCTGACTACTACGGGAGCAAGGGACGAAGCAACGGGCCGATTGAAACTTACCCCAGCCGACCTTGTGGCAATGAAGCGAGCCCTCGACAATCTGAAGGTGCCTGTTGACAACCGCCGTCTGGTACTTTGTCCTGACCATGTGAACGACCTCTTGGAGGCAGACCAGAATTTCAAGGAGCAGTACAACATCAATCGTGGTGAGGGTACGGTTGCCCGTATGTATGGTTTCGACATCTATACCTTCGGCAACAACCCGTATTACACTACAGGCGGTGAGAAGAAAGCCGTTGGTGCCACTGCATCTGCAGGTGAGTTCCAGTGTTCGTTCGCATTCTACACCAAGCGAGTGTTCAAGGCTACAGGTTCAACCAAGATGTACTGGAGTGCTGCCGAGAACGACCCCGAGTATCAGCGTAACAAGGTCAACTTCCGTCACTACTTCATCTGTATGTTCAAGAAGGCCGACGCAGGTGTCGTGATGAGAAGCGGCTACAAGGCTACCGCTTAATGGCGAAGCTGAAGTATTTAGTCCTTCACTGCACCGCCACGCCACCAGGCCGTGAAGTATCGTCTGATGAGATACGAGCATGGCACACTAACCCTGTATGCAAGGGTGGGCGTGGCTGGTCGCAGGTGGGATATACCGACCTGATACATCTTGACGGCGAGGTGGAACGCCTTGTCGCCAACAATGAGGATGCGAATGTTGATCCTTGGGAGATTACCAACGGAGCCAAAGGTTACAACTCAATCAGCCGACACATCGTGTATGTCGGCGGCGTGGCAGCCGATGGCAAGACTACGAAGGATACACGCACCAAAGAACAGAAGCTGGCTTTGGAAACCTATGTAAAGGATTTCCATCGGCGATTCCCCAAAGTCCGCATCATAGGACACGGGGAGGTAGCAGCAAAGGGTTGCCCCAGCTTTGATGTACAGGCTTGGTTGAAGACCATAGGGATTAACCAATAAAACGAGTGGATATGGAGTTCAGCGAAATACTCAATTACATACTGGGCGGCGGGGTGTTGGCACTTCTTATCGGTGTGTTGACGCTCAAGGCGACGGTCCGCGAGGCGAATGCCAAGGCGGAACAGGCGAAGGCTGAAGCGGAGAGGGCAAAGGCTGAAGCTGAGTCAGTGCGTATTGACAACGCTGAACACGCCACCCGTATTCTGATAGAAAACATTGTAGAACCGCTTAAAAAGGAATTGCATGAGACACGAGAAGAGTTACGGGAGACCAAAAAGGAGTTCGGTGCTACCAAGCGTGAAATGGCAAGGCTCCGCAAGGCTATCGGTGATGCTAACAGTTGTAAGCATTCTGATGATTGCCCTGTCCTTTACAGGTTGCGCGACCTCCCGAAAGGTGAGTTCCCAGAGCGTATCGAACGAGGTGCAGGAATCCGAGGACAGCCTACGATACGAAGTGAGGAAGATCGAGACGGTGACGGTACCGCAGTCACAGGTGATGCTGGAGATACCGATAGACAGCCTCCGTAAGCTTCCCCATAAGGCAGAGTACCGTGCCAAGAGCGGTCAGGCCAATGCCGTAGTGCAATACAAGCGGGACACAATTATCGTCTATGCCATTTGCGACAGTCTGAAAAGGCAATGCGAATATTATGAGACGATGGCCATGACCTACAAGGAGGCATACGAAGGTCTGCAGAGCCTTGTTCAGGAGGAGAAGGAACAGCGTTCGAATCCTGTTAAAACGGCGTTAATATCATTTCTTGTCGGTGTAGTCATCGGCATATTACTAACAATCATTGTAAAACTCAAATTCAAAAAGATATGAGCGAAGTAGCAAAAAGCGTATTGGACGGTACCGACCTTATCCTTAGTGTCGGTGGCAAGGCTCTCGGTTTCAGCACTGGCTGTAAGATCAGCACATCGGTTGAGACTGGTGAGCGTATTACAAAAGAGGCTTCCTCTGGCAAATGGAAGGAGAAGTATGTAAAGAGCTTCAGCGAGAGCATATCCGCTGACGGCTGTGTGCTTACCGACGGCGACGCCGAAACTCCGACCTACGACCAGCTGAAGGAGTTGATGCTGAAGGGTGATCCCGTAGATGCGGCATATTCTCTGCGTGACGGTGACAAGCGTACAGGCAAGACCACGGGCGGTTACGCTGGCAAGTATATCATTACCTCTCTGGATCTTGACGGTCAGGCGGGCGATGACTCCAAGTACAGCGTCCAGCTGGAGAACTCGGGCGAGGTCAAGAAGGTGGACGGCAGCAACGGCTTGAGCGAGACTGCTACAACCACCCAGTCATAACCTTAATGCGTAACTTATGAAGAAGATTAAGATTAAGGGACAGGAGTACCCTTGCCGAGTGACAATGGGTGCGATGGTGCGCTTCAAGCGTGAGAGTGGCAAGGACATCCGCGAAGTGAACCAGGCAGATGTTGACCTTATGTTGATGTTCGTCTGGTGTTGCGTGAAGAGTGCTTGTAATGCTGACGGGGTCGAATTTGACATCGCATTTGACAGGTTTGTCGATATGCTCGAGCCAGAGGACTTCACGGAGTTCTTCGGTGATGTTCAGGAGACTCAAAAAAAAACAGCGGACACTCCGATGAAGTAGAGTCAGGAGGCATAGAAGCACTTATGGGAATAGCGTTGGGGTGTATCGGAATGAGTATGCAAGACTTTGAACGATGCACCCCTTCTGAGTTCAAGGCGACCTTTGATGCCTGGAACGGAGGACGGGAACGCCTTGAGCGTGGCGAGTGGGAGCGTGTGAGGATGTCGTGCCTGTGTTCCCTCCAGCCTTACAGCAAGAAGAAACTCCGCCCTACGGACATTATGGAGTTCCCATGGGAGAAGCAGGAGGTAAAGACCGAAAGGCGTGAGGAAACACGCGAGGAGGTCAATGCCAGATATGAAAAGGCAAAACGCAGATTCGGTTTGCGTTAGCCGTAACAAATAAACAGAGCGATATGAAATCAGTGTCATTTATAGTAGAGTTGAAGGATAAGGTCTCCGCAATGGTGAAGAAGATCACTGGTGCGTTCAATGACCTTCAGACCGATGTTGACAAGACGCAGACGAAGATGCAGCAGTTCCAGTCTGCCCTTGGCAAGCTCGAGATGCCGAACTTCAACGCCATGCTGCAGGTAGCGGAACGGCTCGGGGCACAGTTCGCCAGTGCAACCGAAACTGGTATGAGTTTCGGACAGTCAATGGCAGATTTGAGCTCCATTACGGGTATCGTGGGTGAGGAACTGGAGGGACTTGAGGCCAACAGCCGCCGTTTCGGTAAGGAGTCGGGCTTGGGTGCTGATGCCGCAGCCCGTGCCTATTCTTTGCTTGCCTCTCAAATTGAAATATCGAAAATCGGCATTGACGGCTTGAATAAGCTCGAGGAGAAGTCCATCACGCTGGCGCACGCCTCGGGTATGAGCCTTGATGGAGCGGCAAACGCTCTTGCGGGAACAATCAACCAGTTCGGTCTCGGGGCTGAAGCAGCGGACCGAGTTATCAATGTTCTTGCAGCTGGATCAAAATACGGTGCTGCAGAGATTGAAGACCTCACGCAGTCATTCAAAGTGGTGGGTGCTGCCGCTTCCGCTATGGGCTTGGATGTGGAATCCACAGCAGGAGCTTTGGAAATCCTCTCACAAGCAAACCTCAAGGGAAGCGAGGCGGGTACCGCTTTACGCAATATAATCCTGAAGCTTAACACAGAGCTGGGAATTGACTTGGGCGAAACCTCGTTGGGCACAGCCCTGGAGGCACTGAAGCCCAAACTTTCCGATGCGACCTATCTGTCAAAGGTCTTCGGTATGGAAAACATTGCTGCAGCGCAGTTCCTTATCCAGAACGCTTCAGCAGTGGATGAGATGACTGCCCAGCTTACGGGTACCGCCGTTGCCGAGGAACAGGCAGCGGTTAGAACGGCAACCACTGCCCAGCGTATGCAGGAGCTCCGTGCATCGGTGGACAATATCAAGATAGGCTTTACGGAGATGCTCGGTTCTATGGCCCCGTACACTGCCCTCGCAATGGAGAATGCCGATGCCATAGCCCTGATGGGTACGATGATGAAGAGTGCCTATTCGGGAATGACAACACTGAACCAGGTTGTGGTAAAATTGACTGGCAGCACCATCCTCCAGAATGTGGCGACAAAAGCAGCCTCTGCTGCCACTGCCGTATGGACAGGTGTTCAAAAGGTGTTGAACCTGGTACTCACGGCAAACCCCATCGGGCTTGTCATCGCCGCCATCGGAGCGTTGGTGGCAGGGGTCATCTATGCCTACAATAATTTTGAGGGGTTCCGCAATATCTGTGACAAGGTCTGGGGAGCAGTCAAGGAAGTGGCTTCTGCCGTATGGGATTTCCTTGTGGCAGCCTTCGAGAAGGCAAGTGCCGTCATAAAAAAAGCCTGGGAATGGGTGAAGAAGTTCTTCGGTATCAAGGATGACGCATCGGCAAAAGAAGCGGCAACGACCTTGGACCAGCAGACCAAATCAATAGAAGCCAATACCGAAGCCAAGAAGAAGAACAAGGAGGTCAAGATTGATTTCAATGCTACAGGCTCAGGTAAGGGCAAAACGGGAAAGACTACGGCAGAGCAAAAGCCTGTAGCCAATCCGACAACATACAAGGAACTTGCAGATGCTGTCTCTTACTATGAGAAGAAGCTTCAGGAAACCAAGCCCACAGAGACGGAAACCATAGCCTTGCTCCATAAGAAGATCAAGGCGTACAAGGATGCCCAGGCTGTCATCGAGCGGCAATGGGCGGCAGCCAACCGCCCCGAGGAATTGAACACCCTCCAGGCTATTGATGCGGAACTGGAGTACCAACAGTCCCTGCGTGCTACCGCCACTGCAGAAAATCTTGCTGGCATCGATGCCGAAATAGCGCGTTTGAATGCCCTTAGAACGGCATTAGAAGATTGTGCGCACACAGAGGTTGGTATTGAACAGATAGAGACTTATGAGCAGTTGAACGCAGAACTTTCTTACTATGAGGCGAAGCTGAAGCGTGCCACTGCAACGGAGCGCACAGAGATACAGAAAAGAATAAATGAACTGAAGCGTTTGCGTGGCGAATGGGATGCGACATTGGCGGCGATGAATGCCCCAGGAGACATATCAACTCTTGATACCATATCGGAGCTTGACAATGCCATAACCTATTACAGTAACCAGCAGAAGAATGCCACCGCCACCGAGATTGTGAACATACAGAAAACAATCCAGGCACTGGAGGCAAAACGAGATGCGTTGAAGAGCCTGACTGATATCCCGTCCATGCAGGGTGAGGTAGATAAACTTCAGGGACTATCAGGTGCAAAGCTTGAAATGGAGTTGGAACTGATAGGCTTGGATGGGGTGAAGAATAAAATCCGAAGTCTCCAGAAGATGCTTGCCGATACGGAAAACCCGTTGGATGCCTCACAACGTCAGGAAGTCCAGAAGCTGATAGATAGTTACAGCAACTATGAAAAGGTCCTTCGGAAAAGTTCTGTCACTTTTGGTAATGCTTGGGGAAGTGTGAAAAGTGTCGGTGGCGGTATTCAAGGACTGACAGACACATTGAAGGGTAATGGTAACGCGTGGGATAAGATATGTGGGATTGTTGATTCTGCCATACAGATATATCAAGGAGTCAATTCCATCATACAGATAATCCAAGCATTGACGGCGGTAACAACAACTTCAACGGCAGTAACGACGGCAAGTGGGGTTGCTGCCACTACCGCTACTACTGCTAAAGTTGCAGCCGCTCCCCAAGAGGTTGCAGCGGCAGCTGTAGCTACGGCTGCTATAAAAACACAAGCAATGGCATATAGAGAGTTGGCTGCTTCAGCATTTATGGCAGCCCATGCTTACATACCATTTGCGGGTGCTGGTATTGCTGCAGGATTCATTGCGATGATGCAGGGACTTGTAGCTTCGGTAGCAGTGACCCCATTTGCAAACGGTGGTCTTGTTTACGGACCGACATTGGCATTGATGGGTGAGTATGCAGGAGCTTCGCGAAATCCAGAGGTAATAGCCCCATTAGACAAACTAAGGTCAATAATCAGTGAAGGCGGGGAGAATCTCAGTGGTAGTGTAGATTTTAAGATACGAGGAAGAAGACTCGAGGGTTTGCTGGTAAGAGAAAACAAACGTCATAAAAGAACATAACCATGAACTTGATATATAAAGGAGAGTTTTATTCTCGGGAGAATGTCCATTGGGAGGTTCAGATCCTCAGCAGGGACTCAAGCAGTACAAGCAAGGTTGGAATGTTACAATTTGCAGGCGGGGAGCCCTTATTGTTTGAGTGGGATGACGAAAGCAAAGAGGTCCCGCTGTGTGGTAGTACAGCAACACTTACACTGATTAGCCCTGGTGACAGGACCTATGCTGGATTATATACTGAAGATCCGACAGCATTGCGTATGGATGTATATCGTAATGGGTCCTTGTATTGGAGCGGTTGCCTTGACCCAGAATTTTATGAGGAGCCCTATTCCCAGATGGCTGACTATGAGGTGTCGCTGACCTTCTCCGATTTCGGTGCTCTCGACCGTTTGCGTTATGACCTTGCAGATATGCAGACCATGCAGAATCTGATTCAGGTATCACTTGCAAGATGTAATATCAATTACCTTGAACTGGATACCACTATGATAAGTACCTGCAAGGTTGGGATGACAACCCCATTGAATCTGTCGGATTTGATGGTTCGTTCCGATAATTTCTATGACGAAGACGGAGAAGCCCTGTCATTGTATAAAGTCATTGAGGGGATACTGCAACCGCTTGCCTTGCGTATGGTTCAACGATGTGGCAAGATATGGGTGTATGATCTGAACGGATTATATCAGAATGGTGTTCGTAAAGCACTGCGCTGGATGTCTGATGACCAGACTATGGGTGTTGATAAGGTATTCAATGACGCGAAAATCACATGGAGTACTTATGCGCAAAGCGGAGTCTTGAGTACCAAGGAGTGTTGGGTGAAGAATTCCTTTGTAGATGCGTCAAAGGCAAAACAAGCCCTTCAGAATGGGGTCGGTGTGACATTAAGTGACGGAGTGAAACTTTTCAGTTTCCATTATTCTACGGATATGGATGACTGGTGGGACTACACAGATGTCGGTTTTGCCTTGCTTACCCATACTGAAGGTAAAGGGGTACAACTGAATGATGCGAACTTACGCTTCTACAAGATAGTCCCAATGGAAGACGGTTCGGAAAGTGAAGGTATTGCTATCCGTTGGATTTCCATTTATGGCTATAAAATAGGCTCAGGTAGCAACTGGTCTGCTTCAACCACAACATACTACCATGGTGCAACATTGAATGGGGGTAAAAGCGAAATTCAAGCTGGTGGAAAACTTTTTACGAGTAATCCGATCTCTCTCCCTCCTGTTTCAGACCCGAGCAAATTGCGTGTGTGTGTCAGCATCAATATGCTGATGGACCCCAGGTATAACCCATTCGAAGATGCGACAAACCTTGATAGTGGATTAAAAAACAAGGACTGGTTTAATACATATAAGAAGTATGGTAACTTCATATATGTTCCTGTTACGGTTAAGTTCCAACCATCGGGAAGTTCAGATGTCTATGTGTGGGTAAACAAATCCGTTGTAGAGAGAAGTTATAATTCACCTGTAAAATCCTTTGATGAAACTATGGGCACTTGGGTCAAGTTTACTCAGTCAAAGGATGCAGCACCTATAGAGTTTGGCTATCTGTGCTGGTATGATAAAGGAGATCGTAGAGATACCAGCGGTGTAACAGGCTGGAAGAAGAACCGCCCAGCCATAAATCCACATGAAAAGAATATGACAACAGCATTATCAAATGCCGAGGACGGTCAATACATACCTTACCCCAATTATGGTGGGGTTGGTGGTAAATTGTGGATAGAGGTGCGTAAAGGTCCCTGGGTTGTCCGAAACGAAAATCACAACCTAACAGATACCGCTTCAAAGAATGAGAACAATGTGTCGCAACATATCTCATGGGTTCTAATGGAATTGCCAGAAATATCCATTCAGAACAACGACCAATGGAGTATGGAGATTGATACAGATGATGTGGAATATTCTGCTATGCTCAACGAGGAAGCCAAGGAGGATATCGAATTGGAGACTATTTGCGGCACATCTGTGGATGGTGTCCCAACTGCACGAGGTGCTTATTTCGATTCAACCAGCCATGAACAGATAACAGCATTGAAACGAGCTGGTCGAACAGCGCAAGTGGAGCAACTTCTTATCGGAACTCTTTATAGCCAGTTCGCATCACGCAAAACCAGATTGGACGGAACGGCAGAGATGAATGGGGATGGGGTGTGTACCTATACAGAAGGGAGTTTGCCAAACGGAACCTTGCTCATGATGACGGGAACTGTAGAGAATGTTCAAGATGATACGATGGAAGGAAGTTTTATAGAACTGCGTCCAGATGAATACGATAAAGCATAGAGCTTATGGCAAAGAAATATACCTTAAACGTAAACAAACGAGGCAGCCGACCACGAAGCGAGCGTTTGCGTAAACTGGGTGGAACGGCTATTGTGGGTGGCGGCAGTACGGTGGTCAATGTAACATCGTCCCCTGTTGCGGGGAATGCAGATGGGCATACCCACGCCAACAAAAGTCTGTTGGATAGGATTTCCGCTGATGAAGAAAGCTATCTCTATTTAGACCAATTGCGTGAAACTGAAGACGGGACAGGGTATAGCACCTGTACGGATAAAGTGAAAGCAGGGTATGCTGATGAAGCTGGACATGCTAAAGAGGCTGATAAAGCTAAGGAGGCAGACAATGCCGATATGTGGGACAAGCGGCAGTTCGATGACTACCTTGACCAGCCCGTCCGCAAAACAGACAGCGTGCAGCACAAGGAGGTTATAACAGACACCTTGCGTGGTGCAGGGCAGTTCGTGGACGGCTTGCTTGGTAGCGGATACCGTCTGTGGCGAGACGCGAACGGGTTGATACATCTTACTATCGACAAGCTTACGGTTAGGCAGACGATGGTTGTGCTTGAACTTCTCGTTGAGCGTATCCGCAGTGTCGGCGGTCAAATCGTTGTTTCCGCTGCCAATGGAAAGATAAAGACGGTTGAAGAGCTGGAGGGCTATTATTGCATAACCTTTGAGCAGGACAACCAGTTCCAGATTCACGACCTTGTACGCTGTCAGGTGTTCGCCAATGGAACTACAAAGGGTTATTGGGTAGAGGTCGCAGATGTGCAGGACAACTCTATCCTGGTACCAATTGATGAGTTTGCAGGGACACCCCCAGAGGTTGGTGACGAATGTGTGCTGATGGGTAACAGCGAGAATACGGCACGCCAGAACCTTGTTCTCATATCCGCCACTGAAGACGGCCAACCCCGTATCGATGTGATGAACGGTGTCAGCTCAAAGAGCTTTGAAGGCTGCCTCCGTGCGAGGTTCGGAAACCTTGACGGTATCAGTGATACGATGTTCCCTGCAGACAAGCAACCCCACGGGGACGGTTTATATAGTGACAATGCCTTCCTACGTGGCACATTTATTCTTGCCAACCGCAATATGGATGTGGAGACGATGTTCGAGATAACCGAGGGAAAGATTGAAGCAGCCGTAACGGGCATACGCCAGGACTTCCTCGGTGAGAACGGATATCTGAACAATGCCGCATTCGCTGACGGTATGGATAAGTGGACCACAGAGAACGAGACGGTATTCTTCCTTGTCGGCAACAAGTGGATATGGGCGAACAAGAATGTCCTGTCAAAGAAGGGTAACAGCGCAAGCGTTACCACGGACAACGGGCGTGTTGTGGTCCGTATCCGCAACAAGTACATCCTCCAGAAGTATGACAATCTTCGTGTGATACCAGAAATGGGTGTTACCTCTGATGGTTTGAAAACTGCCTTGCCAGTGTACCTGTCCTTCTTCTATCGATGTGCAGAACCAGGCACGCTCAAGGTCGCGTTTGAGAATGTGGATAAGACGGGCTTCGTGGAGTTTGACTCCCTGAATATCGAGGAGCAGCTCCAATCAACCGATGGGCTGTATAAGCAGTACACCTGCAGCGGTCTTTGGAATGGAACAGGTGACTTCAAACTGTCGTTCACGGGTGACATTTACCTTTATATGCTCGTGTTGAGTACCGACAAGGTGGAAGCGTTCACCTATCAGTACAAGACCCTGCTTGAGCAGTCCGAGCGGTTGGTTAAGATTTCAGCGGCTGTTTATGACAAGGACGAAGCTTTACTTGAGGAAACGGGGCTTATTACGACCTCGAAGGTGACGGGTATGTATGCCATCGATGGGGAAGGTAATCTGAAGTCGTTTGTCGGTGCAAGCCAGGAGGGAGTGAAGATAAGAGCCTCTAACATAGTTTTTGAGGGTTTGGTTACAGCCAACGATTATTTCAAGATTTTGGAGGACGGTAGCATACAAGCGGCAAGTGGGGTCATCGGAGGATTCCGTATTAGTGGTACTGGTTTGACCAACAGCAACAAGGATGGGTCATTTACCAATGACGCATATATTGTCTTTCGTAACGATGAGCACAATTGTTTTGCTGGCATTGGTGGCAATATCCTTCCTACTTCTTCAGGATTACGTGGGGTTGCCCGTTTTGAAAATGAGGACGAGAGTGACCAATGGGGATTTGGAGCTAATTATGCAATGTTGGTTTCTGCTCGAGGTGCAAGCGATAATGTTGCAATCAGTATGCTTGGCGGGCACATATCTGGCTTGGCTGTTAGGACAGGTGCTGTTTCTACAACCACTACACTTGGACGAACTATATGTTCTGTTGCATGTATAAATACGGAGGAAATCACAATAACCCTCCCTGAAATGCAAGTATATGATGATGGGCATGTTGTCAAGATTAAGAATTTGAACGGGAAGAAGGTCAATATAAAACCAGGTTATAGTTATCACCGTGAATGGAATAGTACATCAATGACCTATGATGAGATAAAGAAAGAATCATATATACATTCTGACCAGGGTTCTCATTATACGAATTCTTCTCCTGATGATTTGTCTTCAGCTGGCGATGCTGCAGAATATGTTTTTCATAGGGACTTAACCAACAACACGCAGTCAGGTTGTTGGGTTCAATATAAACATCCGAGAGATTGGTAACCATTAACAATGACGATATGGCAAAGTTGAACTTCAAAGAATTTTCGGTTTTTACCGACATCAGCCGTAAAGAACGGCAAACTGGCGATATGAGGGAGAGTTTCGCCAACCTCCTATATGTAAATGCGAATGGGATAGCAGCTCATAGATTGGCATTCAAAATATACGATAGCCAAGGGTGTGAAGAATATAATGATGCTGAGGTGTCATTGATAATCAAAGTTGCGGAGCATTTCTGCCGTCCCAATATCATTGACAGTCTTTTGGCTGCAATTGGTGTAACATCTAAAACAGAATAACTATGGCACTGACGAATGCAGAAAAACAGGAATTGATTAACGCCATCAAGGCGGAATCGCAGAGTGTTGACGAGCTTCCCGTTGTGGATAGCCTGGACGGCATAAACAGTCTTCCCGCAATGCGTGGCGAGGAGGTTGTAAGTGCGCCTGTGTCCTTGTTGCGCAAACCAGCTGAAGATGCAGCAAAAACGGCTAATGCGGCAGCGACAAAGGCTACTACGGCGGCAACCACAGCCGAGACTGCAGCGCAATCAGCAAATGAGGCGGCGGATAATGCAGGGCAGGCAGCCCTCGAGGCAGAACGGGCGGCAAATGATGCCCGCTCAGCAACAGAAGAGGCATCCCAGGTCATTGCTACCCACGAGTCAACGGCATTGGCGGCTCTGAAAGGGTCAACGGTGAGATTTGACGGTTTCGTTGATGATGCGACCATTATTGACGGTGAGGCGCCAGCTTCAGCCGAAAGTGTTGTTTTTGTTAAAGCCCTGAGCGTCTTTGCTGCTCTATGTAGCGGTGGATACTATGTGTTCTGGGATAAGGCGACCCAGTTCTTCAGCGACGATGCCCACACCGTGATTTACAAGGATAGAATCTATTTGTTTGGGGCGGTCGGCTATGTATGGAACTCCGAAGAGGGAACTATTGTCGAGTTTAGCGGCAGCGGTGGCGGTAATACAATCAATGTCACTGAAGCATATCCGCTTGCGAACGGATTCTACACCCTTGCCACCGCCATTGTTGCCGTCGAGGAGAAACTGCGTGCCAAGGGTCGCACCATAACCTATGAGGTATCTCAGGGCAAGTGGGAGACCAAGCAGTTTGTCGGTACCGACATTGACAGTTGGGATGCGGAGGCAAGCTGGGAGGATTTCGGAGGTGCTGGTACCATAAAGACTGTCACCGTAAATGGAGAGGTTCAGAATCCAGACGCAACGGGCAATGTCGACATCACCATCAACGAGGTGGAGGTCGATGAGACGCTCGATGCTAACAGCACCAACCCCGTGCAGAACTCTGCCGTAACAGGTAAGTTGAACGAGATTGAAGCCAATACGGTGTTCGGCATGAGCGCCGAGGTTAGCGATGACGAGAGCAGCGTCCGCCTTGCCCTTACCAACAAGAGCGGCGTGGAGATAGCTGCTGTAGATATTCCTGCGGGTAGTGGTGGCGGTAGCGGTGATGCGAGCACCACGAAGATTGTGCTGAATGCTTCCGTAGATAATACCATTATCAAGCAGGGCGGCAACTCTAAGCTTTCCTATACCTATGACCACCAGTACAGCAGTGGCGATGACAAAGGCGTGACCACAGGACAGAAGGCTACCATAGAGGTGTCGATGAAGTATGGCTCATCGACCATATACAGCAATACCATTCAGGATGTGAGCAAAGGTACTTATACGCTTGACCTCTCCAAATACCTGCAGGTGGGTACCACAGACATTTATGTCCGTGCCACCACGATAGATCCTGGAACGGGTAAGACGCAGACCAAGCAGAGTTATGTGTCGGTGAAAGTTGTCGCCCTCTCCCTGACAAGCTCCTATAACCTTGCCAATTCCATAGCGAACGGTGGCTACGGGGTTTATGATACCGTGAATATCCCCTATGCAGTCAGCGGTTCGGGAACAAAGGTCATATCCATATACCTTGACGGAGCGCAATACGATACTGCCACCGTAACACGAAGCGGTACCACTAACGGAAGTTTTAGCATGCCTATGACGGGCTTGTCGTTTGGTCGCCATACAATCCAGATGGTGGCAGAGATGGAAGCCAGCACAGGGCTTGTTCTGAAGAGTGAGAGTATCTACATCGACATTTTCAAGAGCGGTGCGGATGTTCCGCTCATCGGTACGAAGCTCCGTTTTGCCGATGGTCGTATTTTCACGGACACCCACCTGACCCCGACACTTGAGGTTGGGCAGTATGCACAGCTCTCCTTTGAGTATGTAGCCTATGATCCGAACACCACCCCTGCCAAGATGGAGGTGTACAACGGTGATGTGAAGAGTACCACCGTTAGCGTGGCACGCACCAGCCAGACATACAAGAACCGCTTCACCACCCAGGGCACAAACGAAATGATGTTCAAGTGCGGGGAAACGGAATACCTGTTCCATATCAATGTGACGGAGAGCAGCGTGAATATCGGTGAGACCACTTACGGAATGGTTCTGAAGCTGAATGCTGCAGGTCGCAGCAATGATGAGGAGAATCCTGCCGTATGGAGTTCTAACGGTGTTCAAACGACCTTCGAAGGTGTGGACTGGAAGTCGAGCGGTTGGACTGGGGAGTCGCTCATCTTGCGTAACGGTGCAAAGGCGCATATCGATTACAAGCCATTCGCAACGGATGCCGCCTCTACGGGATGCTCCATCGAACTTGAGTTTAAGGTTTCCAATGTGGTTGACCGCGAGGGCGATGTCATCACCTGTATGTCTGGACCAAAGGGATTCCAGATTACTGCGGAGAAAGCCTCGATGTACACAGGCTCGACAAAGACCGTGACCGATGAGGACGGCAACGAAGTTGTCACCAATGTCGGTGTCGGCATGGAGTTCGCTTCAGAGGAGTGGCTAAAGGTGGCGTTTGTAGTGGGCAAGCGTGCTGACGGCAGGCTGATGGAGCTCTATATCGATGGAGAGCGAAGCAAGGCGGACATATACGCTGAAGCCGACAACTTCCTCCAGGATGACCCGCAGGGCATTACCATTGACAGTAGTTTTGCCGATGTTGAAGTCCGTATTGTGCGTATATATAACGAAGCCATATCCGATGATGATGAGTTAGGCAACCATATCGTTGACCGTCCTACGGCGGAGGAGATGGCTGACCTTGCAGACAAGAATGACGTGCTGGATGATGAAGGTCTCGGTATCGATATTGAGAAGATCCGCAAGAAGGGCAAGGGTGTTATCTTGATAGTCCGCAAGGGCGGTCTTGATGAGATAAATGCCGAGAACAACAAGGACACCAACTTCCTTGCCGATGTGTACATATATCCGCCTTGGGGTGGTGAAATCATCCTGAAGAATGTATATGTCCGCATTCAGGGAACTTCTTCAACCAAGTATGCCCGCAAGAACTACCGCATCTATTTTGCCAAGGGTGTTGAGCCTGAGCTTTGGATTAACGGCGTAAAGCAGGATTCGTTGAAAATGCCAGTTGTCCCTGGAGACCCTGCTGTCAAGGTTGCCAACCCGAAGTGTGACTATTCGGATAGTTCAATGACACACAACACAGGTCTTGCCAAGCTGTTCAATGACTGCTTCAAGGAGATAGGCCTGTTCACCCCGCCACAGGAGATAGACAATACAATCCGCACCGCCATCAACGGTTGGCCGTGCGATATGTTCTCGGCAGAGTCCATCGATGAGAAGCCGACATACCACGGTCAGTACAACTTCAACAACGACAAGTCGGGCTGGGCTCCTGTTGTCGGTTTTGAAGGTGTCGCAGGTATCGATGAGAGCAAGGTTATCAGTCTTGAGTTCCTGAACAACTCCCAGAAATTGGGTTTGTTCCAGGTTGACGAGGATATAGAGTCGCAGTTTGACAGAGAGTTTGAGAACGCCCTGGAGTTCAATTATCCGAAGGATACTGTGTGGTCTAACCCCAACACCGCTAAGGACGAGAAAGAGGCTAACAGTTACCAGAAGGAGGCTATCATGCGTCTGTGGCGTTGGGTGCGTGATTGTGTGCCAGCCGATGCGGATACGGTCAACTTCAAGGATATATCATCGTTCAAGAGCGAGAAGTTCAAGAACGAGGCTTCGATGTATTTCAACACGCGCTGGATGCGTACCTTCTATGTGTTCACAGACTACAACACCTGCTTCGACCAGCGTGTGAAGAATATGATCTGGATAACCTTTGACGGCGAGGTGTGGTATATTCTGTTCTACGATGGCGATACCGCCTACCTTGTGCGAAACGACTGTTTCCTTGCCTACAAGTACGATGTGGACCGTGAGACCTGGGACGCAGAAAAGAGCAAATACGCCTTCGAGGGCTATGCAAGTATGTTCTGGTGTCTTATCCTTGCCAACTTTGAAGCGGAACTGAAGTCTGATGCAGCCGCTTTGCGTGAGGTTATGACCCCCGAGCGAGTACTTCAGGTGCTGAATGAGGAGCAGATGGGCAACTGGTCGGCACGCCAGTACAACAAGTCGGGCGAATGGAAGTATATCAAGCCGATGCTTGAGGGCGTTGATGTGAAGGGAACGCTGACCAAGTACCCGCATATATACGCTTTGCACGGCAGCCGTAAGCATCATCGTATTCATACCATACGCAACCGATATGCCCTGCTCGATGCTAAATACGAAACGGGCAGTTACCGTTCGGACAACATCGATATGTACCTTGCCCGTACTGCAACGGAGGCAGCCAATACGATAGTGGTGACCGCCAACGAGGTGTATTACTTCGGCTATGGTACCAACAACTCCCCATCGATACAGCCGTCCCAAAGGGCGGAGAAGGGCGAGGAGGTGACGCTTACCTTCAGCGATGCGTTCACAGTCAATGACCCGATACGAGTATATGGAGCCAGCCGAGCCAAGAGGCTTGATATGCGTGGCGTGGCAGATAACCTGACTGGTGACGTGAACCTGAACAAGTGTACCAATCTCCAGTATCTGGACTTGAGTACGACAGGCGGCGGTGCAACTGGTTGGTGTGCTGTCCTTGACCAGTGCCGACAACTTCGTGAGGTGAATCTGAACGGTCAGAAGAATGCCAGGACAGGCACGCTTTCCTCTTCGGAGTTGAACTTCTCCAACCAGACACGCCTCGAGGTGATGAATGCAGGTGGAACAGAAACCCAAAGTGTTGTGTTTGCA
>Ga0233386_1000072_pt1 | contig 37303 bp, 59 predicted proteins | sample ElkDunMinimDraft_17_FD_191544 | JGI IMG/M metagenome (GOLD analysis project Ga0233386, IMG submission 191544) | Fecal eukaryotic communites from dung pellets of Tule Elk in California, USA - Elk Dung G4 | ecosystem: Host-associated > Mammals > Digestive system > Large intestine > Fecal | place...
CACGACAAGTCAAAAAATTTTCCCTAAATCACAATATGAAAAAGGTGGTGAGAAAATGGCAGGAAGACCGAGAGAACCAATAGATTTGCTGATTGCAAAGGGCAAAAAACATTTAACAAAAGAAGAAAAAATTGAACGCAAGGAACAGGAAGTTGAAGTGCCATTTTTAGAAATAGAACCACCAAGTTATTTGAAGGGCAAGAAGCGGATTGCAGAGTTCAACCACTATGCAGATATGCTTTTGAAGATTGGCATATTCACTGAACTGGATGTGGACATTCTTGCACAATATATCTTGGCAAAAGAATTGTATTTGAAATATACACAACAGCTTGAAAAAGTAATGGCAAAAGCAAACATTGTTCACAAGTGGGCAGTCATTGATGATTTGGCAAAATTATGTGATGAAGATGGCACAATTGATGACCTGAAAAAGCTTCTTGAAAGCATATGCAGAAGACAGCGTGGTGAAGATGCCACAACCTTGATGAATCTTCAGGACAAAGCCTTCAAACAGTGCTTGGCTTGTGCAAAAGAAATGGGCTTGACTGTTTCAGGAAGATGCAAGCTTGTTGTTCCAACGCCACCAGATGATGAAGATGATGATCTGTGATGAATAGATATATTCAAGACTATATTGATTTAGTCGAACAGGAAAAAATCAGAACCTGCAATGAACAAAAACAATTGGTGGCAATGGTCAAAAAGGCGTTGCAGGAAGAAGAACTGAAGATTGACGAAGTTCGACTTGAAAAGTATATGTCATATCAGCAGTATTTCCCTTTTTCATTGTTTCCTTGGCAGACATTTGTGTTTGCCTTGCACTGCTGTGTGTTCAAGAAAGACGGAACGCCAAGATGGTCAGACCTGTTCATCCTGATGGGGCGTGGTGGTGGAAAGAATGGCTATTTGTCATTTGAAGATTTCAGCCTGATTACACCAACAAATGGTGTTGCCTATTATGACATTGATATTTGTGCCAACAGTGAGGAACAGGCAAAGACATCCTTTGATGAAATATACAACATCCTTGAAAATCCAAAGTGGACAAAGAAGTTCATGAAGAATTTCAGGTGGAACAAGACTGAAATCCAGAACATCAAAACACGTTCAAAGATTAAGTATAGAACCAACAATCCAAAAGGAAAGGATGGTTTGCGTTCTGGAAAGGTTGACTTTGACGAACCACACGCATATGAAAATTGGGAAAACATCAATGTTTTCACAACTGGACTTGGAAAGAAACCACATCCAAGAAGGACATATGTGTCAACCAATGGTGATGTTCGTGAAGGACCACTTGACCAACTAATTGAAAAAAGTAAAAAGATTTTAGAAGGTGAGATTCCAGACAACGGATTCTTGCCTTTTATTTGTAAATTGGATTCAGAAGATGAAGTGCATGATCCTGATAATTGGGAAAAGGCAAATCCATCACTGCCATATCTGCCAACATTGAAGGATCAGATGGGGCGTGAATATCAGGACTATTTGCTTGATCCTGTCATCAACAATGCATTCATGACCAAAAGAATGAACATTCCACAAGGAAGGAAGGACACTGAAGTCACTTCATGGGAAAACATTCTGAAGACAAATGCTGAAGTTCCTGATTTGGCAGGGCAAACCTGTGTGTGTGGAATTGACTTTTCCAAAACAACAGACTTTGTTTCAGTGTTCCTGCTGTTCAAACAGAATGAAAAATATTATGGCATTCATCATTCATGGTTCTGCACTGCCTGCAATGACAGATTAAGGATCAAATATCCGCTTCATGAAGCGGTTGAACATGGCACATTGACCATTGTGGATGATGTGGAAATCAATCCTGCATTGGTTGCTGAATGGATTCATGAACAGAGCATGATATATGACATTGACAAGATTGCAATTGATAGTTATAGATATTCACTTCTTTCAAGGGAACTTGCAAACATTGGTTATGAAGCAAAGGACAAAAGGGTGAAGCTTGTCAGACCTTCTGACATCATGCTTGTGCAACCAAAGATTCATTCATGGTTTGTTTCCAACAAAATCATATGGGGTGATGATTCCCTGATGCGTTGGTACACAAGAAACACCAAGCTTGAACCTGCACCAAACAACAATTTCAAATATGGAAAGATTGAACCGAAGTCAAGAAAGACTGATGGATTCATGGCATTTGTTGCATCAGTCACACTGGAAGAAGAACTTCCAGAAACAGCAGACTTGGGCTTCTTTGAACCTATTATTTTTTAAGAAAAGGGGGTGAGAATGTGAGGAAATACAGTCTTTTCAATTTCTTAGAAAAGAAGATGGACACTTCTGAAATCAGTCCAATCACACAAAAGTTGCTTGACCAGTTAGCATTCAAGGAACTTGCCTTGTATATTGGCATTTCATACATTGCCAACACTTTGAGCAAATGCGAATTCAAGACCTATGAAAAGGGTGAGGAAGTACAGAACAAATTGTATTATATGTTGAATGTATCACCAAATCCAAATGAGAATTCAAGCCAGTTCATCAATAAATTTGTGGAAAATTATTTCTACAAGGGGCATTCATTGATTGTTCCACACAACAATCTTTTGTATTGTGCAGATGAATTTGACATTGATGAATCAAATCCGCTGAAGGAAAACATCTTTTACAATGCAACCTTTGGTTGTCAGCAGTTGAAGAAGCGGTTCAAAGCAAGTGATGTGTTTTATTTCAAACTTGACAATCAGAGTGCAAAGGGCTTGGTTGATGCGTTGTATATGCAGTATGGTGAAGTGATTTCACAGGCACTTGCCACATACAAGCGGACAAATGGCACAAAGTACAAGATGATTCTGGATAATTACAAAGCAGGTGATGCACAGTTCAATAAAATCTTCAATGAAGTATTGAAGGAGCAGTTGAAGACGTTCATTGAGAATGACAATGCAATCTATCCGCAATTTAAGGGCATAGATTTGCAGGAATTTTCATCAAAGAATGCAAAGGATGCATCTGACATCATTTCAATGAGAAAAGAAATCTTTGAAGTGACTGCACAGGCTTTGAAGATTCCATTGCCAATGATGCTTGGCAACATCACCAACATGAATGAAATTGTGAAAGTGTATCTTTCCATCTGCATTGATCCGCTTGCAGACATGATTGGTGAAGAGTTGACACGCAAATATTATTCCTTTGAGGAATGGAAAGCAGGCAACTATATCACAGTTGACACATCATGCATCAACCATGTTGACATCTTGGAAGTTGCAGACAAGATTTACAATGCAATTGGTTCAGGAGTTGCAAACATTGATGATATGAGAAAGCGTTTAGGATGGAAAACGCTTGACACAGAGTTCAGCAAGCAGTTCTTCATGTCAATGAATTTCATGCCTGCTGAAAATATGCTGAAATCAACAGCGGAAGGGGGTGAGTAAATGAAGCGGAACTATTTTTCATTGGAGAAAACCAAGCAGACAGCAACCATCAACATATATGGTGACATTACAAGTTGGGCTTGGGAAGAACTTGGTGAAGTTAGTGCAGTGAATCTTTCCAAACAGCTTGAAGCACTTGGGGATGTTGACCAGATTGATGTGTATATCAATTCATATGGTGGTGAAGTGGCTGAAGGTCTTGCCATTTATAATGCACTGAAACGCCACAAGGCAAAAGTCACCACATATTGTGATGGATTTGCCTGTTCCATTGCATCTGTCATCTTCATGGCAGGTGATGAACGTATCATGAATGAATCTTCCTTGCTGATGATTCACAATGCATGGACCTATGCAGTGGGCAATTCTGAAGAGTTGAGAAAGCAGGCTGATGACTTGGAGAAAATCACACAGGCATCTGTGGAAGCATACAAGTCACATTCTTCATTGAGTGAAAAGGAAATCAAGAAGCTGATGGATGAAGAAACATGGATTCTTCCAACAGAAGCACTTGAATATGGCTTTGCAACAAGCATTGACAAGCCTGAAAACAAGAATGCAAGCCAGAATGCATTCCTTCAGTTGTTTGAAATGATCAAAGCACATCAGGCAGAAGCGGATGATGAAAATGCAGATGATGAAGGTCAGGATGAACCTGATGACACCACTGATGACACCACTGATGACACTGCTGATGATACGCCTGAAGATGAAACACCTGAAGATGAAGGTGAAGAAGCAACAGATGATGATGATTCAGATGATGTTGCAACAGATGATGATTCAGATGATGAATCAAATGATGATGATATTGAAACAACCACACAGAAATGGAGTGGTTTTTTTAATGCACTTTTAAAAAATTATTAAAAAGGAGAATGAGAAAATGTTTAAATTCGCAAACGAAAAAGAATCTATCAACCAGTTAGTATCTGCAATGAAGAGTGGCAATGAAGCAGAGATTCAGCAGGCATGGGAAGGCTTGCATGATTCCATTGCAAATCAGGTGAAGGCTGACTTTGAAGACCTTCAGGCATCACATGATTCTGCAATCCTTGCACAGCGTGGTTACAGACAGCTTACCAGTAAGGAAACCAAGTGGTATCAGCGTGTGATTGATGCAATGCGTTCTGCTGATCCCAAGCAGGCATTCACTGCAATCATTGGCAGTGACAATGAAGAAGATTTGATGCCCACTACCATCATTGAAGATGTGTACAAGAACCTGAAGGAAGAGCATCCGTTGTTGCAGGCAATCAACTTCCAGTATGTTGGTTACATCACCAAGTGGATTTTGAATGACCATTCTGCACAGAATGCTGTTTGGGGCAAAATCACTGATGAAATCGTGAAGGAAATCACTTCTTCTTTCAAGGTTGTTGATGTTGACCAGAACAAGCTTTCAGCATATGCAATTGTTGAACTTGGTATGCTTGACTTAGGTCCTACATTCCTTGATGGCTACATCAGAGCAGTGCTGTCAGAAGCAATCATGGCAGGTCTTGAACTTGCAATTGTTGCAGGTACTGGTGTGAATGAACCTGTTGGTTTGATTAAGGACATCCATGAAGGTGTTTCCTACTCTTCTTCAACTGGTTATCCTGACAAGGCAAAGGTTGCTGTGAAGTCCTTTGCACCTGCTGAATATGGTGCTTTGGTTGCACAGATGGCTGAAACTGAAGGTGGCAAGAAGAGAAAGTTCACAGAAGTTGGTTTGATTTGTAACATGACCGACTATCTGACCAAGGTGATGCCTGCAACCACTGTATTGAATGCAAATGGGGCATATGTGAACAACCTGTTCCCTTTCCCTACCACTGTTTATGTATCAAATGCACTTTCTGATGGTGATGCTGTTCTGTTCCTGAAGGATGAATATTTCCTTGGAATGGGTGGTTCAAAGAATGGTGTGATTGAATATTCAGATGAATACAAGTTCTTAGAGGATCAGCGTGTGTTCAAGGTGAAGCAGTATGGTGCAGGTAGAGCATTTGACAACACTTCTGCTTTATATCTGAACATCAGCGGTCTTGAACCTGCATATATCACTGTGAAGAACAAGGAAGAAGTTGTTTCAGCGTAAGCAGGAAAGAAGGTTGTGAATCATGAGTAATGAAACATTACTTGCACAAGTAAAACGAAAATTGAATATCACTTGGGAAGATGATGACACAACTGCACGCATTGAAGAAATCATTGCTTCTGCAATTCCTGACTTGAAGCACAAGTTGGGAATTGTGGAAGAAGATTTTGATTTCAGTCAGGCAGGAACAGAACACAATCTGTTCCTTGCCTATTGTCTATATGAATGGAATCATTCTTTGCCTGAATTTGATGATAATTATGCAAACATGATTGCACAATGCAGGGCAAAACATGAAGTCAAAAATCATGGGAACAGTGGGGTGGTAACAGATGCGTAAAAGCAAAGAGTTTGAAACCTACAATGATGGCATTGTTTTCATTTATCGTGAAAAGCCAAAGGAAACAGACTTCAGTGCCAAACGCAATGTGTCAACAATGGATGACATGGACTTCATTGTGAAACTAAACTTCAAGGAACTTTCCAAACGTGAACAGGACCTTGAATTTGCACAGCAGAATGATTTCACTTTGTCTTTGAAAATCAAAAGCAGGCTTGTGAAGGGCGTGGATAATAAATGCAAGGCAGTGATTGATGGCTATTTGTATGATGTGTCATACACAGACAAAAGCAGGACAGAACTGTTCTTGTATCTGGAAGGGGTGAAAGCAATTGATCCTAAATGATATTAAAACAAAACTGAAAGAACTGGACACAAATGTCTTTTATGGCATGGTGGACACTTCCATGCAGGAAACATTGTGGAATTACATTGTTTTCAACAGAACTTCCATGAAAACAAACACAAACAAAAGTGGCTATTCTGATTATTATTCAGTGCATATCATCAGGGAAGAATGGATTCCTGAAGGATTTGAAATTGAAGTCATCAACAAGATGATTGAAATTGATGGAATGCGACTTGCAGGGAATGATGCTGTGTACACATACGTTTCCAAGCCCAACACAAATATTGTGGTGGAAATGCTGTCAATTGATTTTGTGAAGCCAAAGAAAGCGTGATTGTATGAGTGTGTTCAAGTTTAGTGCTGAAGAGTTTGCAAGACTTGAAGAAGCAATGAAAGACTTTCAGGGCAACACTGAAAAGACAATCAATGATGTGTTGCACAATGAAGGTGGACAACTGATTCATGATGAAATCAAAAGATTGATGCCAATGTCAGGCAAGAGATGGAAGGGCAAAAAAGCACCTGCAAAGACAAGCAATTCACTTCAAATCGTGGGTGGAAATCTTTCTGTGACTGTAACGACTAAAAAGGCATATCAATATTTGTATTTCCCTGATGATGGTACAAGCACAACCAGACACGCAGGAAATCAGCAATTCTTCCTAAACAGTGGAGAAAACCAAAAGGAACAAATAATGAACCTATGCATCAACAGGCTTGTGAATGGGCTTGAAGATGCAATCAACTAAATAAAAGGAGTGAAAAATATGAGCGTTTTTTCTGAATACGAATTAAGAAAAATGGGCATCAAGTTCAAAAGTGGTGAAGCATACCAGTCAGCAGACTGTGTTGGATCATGCGAAGAAGAACTTGAAAGCAAAGTGATCACCAAGAAGTGCAGGGGCAATGTTGTGAAGACTACTGTCAGAGGAACAGGCAGTGGCACACTGACCATTTCCATGCATATGCCTTATGAAATCTATACACAGGCATATGGCATGAAGCTTGACACGCTGATTGAAGGTGTGCAGGCATATGGTCAGAACTCACGCCATGAAGCATTTGCAATTGTGCAGGATGTTTTTGATGAAGATGGCGTTGAGAAGTTCAAGGCATATCCCAACTGCATCATCCAGACTGGTGTTGCAAGAAAAATTGAAAATGGTGCAGAAGAAGTTGCAGAAATCGAAATGGAAGTTTCCATCATGCCTGATGAATATGGCAATGGTGTGTATGAAGCACTTGCAAGTGAATTGACTGATGAAACTGCAAAGACCACTTGGATGACTGCATTCACACCTGATATGGTGCAGGTAACTAAGGCGTAAGGGGTGAAAGTGTATGAAGGCAAAAGTTTTGAAAGACTTTAATGACAAATACACAGGCAGACGATACAAGGCAGGTGAAACCATCAGTGTTTCCAAGGAACGCTTTGATGAAATCCTGACTGTTGACAATCTGGTTGAAGCAGTGGCAGAAGAAGTTGTTGAAGAAAAGACAATGCCTGAAGTCATGTCAGAAACATTGAATGAGAAGCCCAAAAAGGCAACGAGAAAGGCAACCAAATCTGCAAAATAATGAAAAGGACATCACAATTGTGGTGTCCTTTATTTTTGTAAAGGAGAAAAAGAAAACATGGACAAGAAAATGAACACAATCATTGATTTTGAATTTTGTGATGGAACAACAGCAAAGATGACCTTGACCTTTTATGCACTCTATCAGTTGAAGGCAAAAAACAAGGCACTTTATGAGCGTTATAACAAAATCATGTCAAAGAATATTTCTGAAGAACTGGAAATGATCACTGTAATATACACAGCATATGTGTGTGCAAATCTGTCAGAAGAAAACCTGATGACTGAAGAAGAATTCATGATGAAGTGTGGTTCTGACAGAATTGCAATTCGTGATGCAGTTCAGGAGTTGACACAGCCAAAAAAACACTAGGATTCAGACTTCCATTCCTTCAGAAAACGAAGGCAAGGGAAAGAAGCATCAGACCACCAAAATTCATCTTGGAAGATGTTGAAGACTATTACACATATTATGTGCAAATTCTTGAAATATCAGAAGAATTGTTTTGGTTTGCTGATGTTTCTTTTGTCCTTGGTGTGGTGGAAAACAAAGTGGCATATGATGGTTGGCTGAATTCTGCAATCGAAAAAGAGAGAAAGAAACAATCAAGAAGGGGGTGAGAATATGGCAAAAAAGAATGAAGCAAAAATCAAATTTACTGCTGAAACTGGTGGATTCAATGATTCGATAAAAAAGGCAAATCAGCAAATGTCTGAATTGCGTGCTGAATTGAAGTTGAATGAAACACAGATGAAAACAACTGGTGAAACAGTGGAAGGATTGGAACGGAAACACAAGATTTTGTCAGATCAGTTGCAGGCATCCCACGATAAAACCGAAGCGTTGAACCAGAAGGTCAACAAAGCCATTGAAATCTATGGTGAAAATTCTGATGAAGTTTCAAAGCTTAGAACACAACTTTTGAATGCACAAACTGCTGAAGAGAAAATCAAGCAATCCATTCAGGCTTGCAATGATGAACTGGATGCACAAAGAAAAGCATCTGAAGCGGTTGAAGATGCCCATGAAAGCTTGACTGATAAAATCAAAAGACAGCAAAGTGAACTGGATGGTCTGAAAAATGACTATGCTGAATTGGTTGCAAGCGGAAAAGGTGCATCAGACGAAGCAAAAAATCTTGCAAGGTCCATTGAAGATTTGTCAGGAGAATTGAAGGACAGCAAGAAGGAAATGTCCAACGCTTCAAAGATGGCTGATGAATTAGACAAAAGCCTTGAAGAAGTGGATGATTCCGCTGAAAATGCAGGGGATGGATTCACTATTCTTGGTGGAGCAGTTGCAGACCTTGCATCAAGTGCAATTCAGGGTGCAATTGGGAAAATCAGTGAATTCATTGGTTATCTTGCAGACCTTCCACAAGCAACAATGGAACTTAGGCAGGACATGGGAACTTTGACCACTGCTTTTGACAATGTGGGCATGAGTACGGACACAGCAAAAGAAACTTGGAAAGAACTTTATGCTGTTTTTGGTGAGGATGACAGGGCTGTTGAAACAGCAAACCACATTGCACGAATGGCAGACAGTCAGGAAGATTTGAATGATTGGGTGACGATCACAACAGGTGTGTGGGCAACCTATCAGGATTCATTGCCAGTGGAAGGATTGGCAGAAGCAAGTGCAGAAACAGCCAAAACAGGAACTGTCACAGGCAATCTTGCTGATGCATTGAACTGGTCTTCTGAAGCTTCACAGATGTTTGCAAAATATATGTCTGATGATGTTGTGACAGCGGAAGATGCATTCAATGTTGCATTGTCTGAATGTACAACAGAACAGGAACGTCAACAGTTAATTACTGAAACTTTGACAAAATTATATGGTGAATCCGCTGACACATATCGTGAAACAACTTCAGCACAGATGGAAGCAAAGGAAGCAACAGCAGAACACATTCTTGCTGAAGCAAATCTTGCAACAGCCATTGAACCTGTGACCACCAAATTCAATGAAATGAAAGCATCAATTTTGACTGGAATCCTTCCTGCTGTTGAAAAGTTCAGCGGTATCATGCTTGATGCTTTGGATTGGATGCAGGAACATCCTGTGTTGATGAAATCAATTGCAGTGACAGTTGGTGTGCTTGCAACAGCATTGGGCATTCTGACAGGCGTTGTTCTTGCATATACCATTGCACAATGGGCAATGAATTCTGCCATCCTTGCAAATCCCATCACATGGGTTGTCATGGGAATCATTGCTGTCATTGCTGTTTTGGCAGGTGTGATTGTCGCAATTGTTCACTATTGGGATGAAATTGTGGTTGCAGTCAAAAATGCAGGTGCAAAAATCGTTGAAGTTTGGAACAAGTTTGTGTCATGGCTTGATTCTAATGTGATTCAACCAATTTCAAAGTTTTTCACAGAACTGTGGGATGGAATTGTTGCAACTACAACGGAAACATGGGGAGTAATAAAAGAATTCTTTTCAGGTTTATGGACCAGTATTTCAACCACTGCAACAGAAATCTGGAACAGCATCCTGACATTTTTTATGTCAATTCCAAGTTGGATTGATGTAAATGTTATTCAGCCAATAGTGGGATTTTTCACAGGTTTGTGGATTAAAATGCAGGAAATCTGGAACACAATTGTAAACGTGATTCAAGTGGCATTGATGTTCGTTGGTTCGATCATCAGTGGAGCAGTTCAAATCATCACGCTTCCTTTCATGTTTATTTGGGAAAACTGCAAAGAATATGTATTCCAAGCATGGGAATGGATCAAGGAGAAGGTCACAACAGGAATCAATTTTGTGAAAGATATAATAACAAATGTAATGACTGCCATCAAGACTGTGTTCAGCACCATATGGGATGCAATTGTGACCAAATTGACATCAGTATTTGAAACAATCACATTGGCTGTGTCAACAGTGTGGACAGCTATCAGTGAAACTTTATCAACCATTTGGAATGCTATCAGTGCACACATATCATCTGTACTTGATAGCATTATGACTGTAATTTCAACAGCATGGGAAGCTATCAAAACAGCTACCACAACAGCATTTGAAGCAATAAAAACTGTTGCAAGCAATGTGTGGAATAGTATCAAGACAACTGTTTCGAGCATTGTTGATGGAATCAAAACAGCAATTTCAACAGCTTGGAATGCTGTGAAAACGACAACAGAAACCATCTTCAATGGTGTCAAATCAGTTGCAAGCAATGTGTGGAATAGCATCAAGACAACTGTTTCAAACATTGTCAATGGTGTCAAGTCTACCATTTCAACAGCTTGGAACACAGTGAAATCAACAACTTCAAATGTGTTCAATAGCATCAAGTCAACTGCCACTTCTGTGTGGAATGGTGTCAAGACAGCCATCACCAAGCCAATTGAAGAAGCAAAGGAGAAAATCAAGAGTGGAATTGATTCAATCAAGGGCTTTTTCAGTGGCATGAAGTTGGAATTTCCAAAAATCAAAATGCCACATTTCAAGATTTCAGGAAGCTTTTCACTTGATCCACCAAGTGTTCCGAGTCTGGGAATAGAATGGTACAAGGATGGTGGTATTTTGACGAAACCAACCATTTTTGGAATGCATGGCATGAACCTGATGGCAGGTGGTGAAGCAGGAGCAGAAGCAATCCTTCCAATTGACAGGCTTGAAGGCTATATTGCAGGAGCAATTGAAAAGACTATGCAGGTTGCAGATGTGCAGGCGTTGGCAGATGCAGTTGAAGACCTTGCAAACAGACCAATCATGCTGAATGTGAATGGAAAGAACTTTGCAACAGCAACAGCCAATGACACAGACAATGTGAATGGTTTGCGTTCAAGCTTCAAAAGCAGGGGGCTTGTATTAGCATAAGAGAACAAATCAGGAAAGGACATCTGAAAAGGTGTCCTTTTTTGTAGAAAGGAAAATACAGATGAAAACAATAATCAATGTTGAATGTATGGATCAGGAACTGGTCATCACAAATTCACCTTTGATTGCTTCTGGTGGCGTGCATGAAAATTTCATTGCATTCAAATTTTGTGAAAAGTGGGATGGATTCGGCAAGACAGCAGTATTTTACAGAAACGAAAAAGAAAGATATTATTCTGTTCTTGATTTTGATGATGTGTGTGAAGTGCCACATGAAGTGACTGACTATGAAGGAGCAATGTATTTTGGTGTATATGGTGAAGCAGGTGAAGTGACCAAAACATCAAAGGTTTTGAAGTATAAAATCAATAAGGGTGCTATGACCACATTGCTGAAGCCATCTGAAGAACCAACGCCTGAAATATTTCAGCAGTTATTATCAGCATATGGACAGACCAATGAAGCACTTGAAATGGAAAAGGAAGAAAGACAGGCTGAAAATAATCGGCTTTCTAGTGAGATTGAAAAAAATGCTGATGATATACTTACAAAAACTTCTGTAAGCACATATGGTTATACACTAGAGGTTTTTGTATCAGCACAAAATGGAAGTGATGATACTGGTGATGGCAGTAGAGAAAATCCGTATGCTTCTTTGGATAAAGCGATCAGCTTATATAATAACAAACCAATTGGTTATGGTGTTATTATTATCAATATTCTTGATGATAGTGTTTATAATGTTTCTGCAAAATCTATATGGGAAGGTTCTCCACATATTATTGGATTGGCTGACCAAATGCCAACATTGAATTTTACAAACAAAGCAGGAACAGGAGCAAGGATGTATTCTTGTCATCCTAATTTGCAAAATTTAAAGATTAGTGCTGATTACGGAAGTTATTATTTTGAAGGTTGTGCCGTATCAATGCAAAACGTAGAATTTTTATGTGGCATAGGATTCATTGGTTGCACAATCAATATTCAAGATCCAATTATCAATACTTCTACCCCTCATGAAAAAACTGGGTTGGTAAGATGCAGAGCAACAACAGGAAGGATTTCAAATCCTAATTGTAATACAAATTGTGATTACCCAACATTCTATATTGATATGGGATCAAATATTAGTATCACTGGAAATTCGTGGAGTATAAACAATTCTAAAACCACAACAAAAGCGGTTATTTATTTGAATTATGCTGATTTGAAGATTACTGCTTGTCCTAGTTTCAGTGGTTATACAAATGCTATTGAATCGAATAATGGTAACATTTTTACGTCTGCAAGTGGATATGATTCGTTAAAAGATTTCATTAAGCAAACCAATACGTTAATTAAATACGGAAACCACGATATGAGTAAACTAATTGGGTTGGTTAAAATCAAAAAAATCCATGTTGGTAATTTGATTATTGATGGAAATAGCGTTGGTAATCTTAGGTCAGAATCTATTGCATTAGATGGATTCAAAGCGGTTTGCGTTGTGAATACGTTGATTAAAAATGCAGAAACGGAAGAAAACGGAGTTTATTCATCTTATTGTAATGCTTTTTACAGTGACATATATGAAGATTGCATCACATTGGCAATTAGAAATTATAACGCTGAATCTGCCAATGTCGAAATTCGTGTTGATGTGTTGTACATTCGCAAAGAGTATTATGAAGCATAGTAAATAATTGATACAGAAACGGAAAAGGGCATCTGAAGAAGGTGTCCTTTTCTTTTTAAAAACAAGGGGGTGAAAGAATGATTGACCAGTTGAGAATTGGCAACAAATATTCATATGATGACTTTGAAGCCAATGTGAAGGAAAGAAAGATTGGTTCACCTAAGAAGAAGGTCATAAAAGACACAGTTCCTTTTTCCAACAACACATATGATTTTTCAAACATCAATGGTGAATTGTATTGGGAAGAAAGAACACTGAAATATATCTTGGAAATGGATGCAACAACGCCTGAAGAATTGGAAGAAAAGAAGAGTGCATTCAGTTCATGGGTTATGAATGTTTTAAAAGAAAAATTGTATGATCCATTTATTGAAGATTATCATTTTCTTGCTACATTTGCAGATATTGATTTTGATGACAGAGAGATTGAAAAGACAACTGTCACAGTCAATTTCACTGCATATCCATTCATGCTGTCCAATGCAAAAAGGGTGTTCAATTATAATATTCCAACAGCTTCAGAAGAAGTGGTTCAGATTCAAAACAATTCAAGTCATAAGGTCACACCAACATTGATTGCATCTGTTCCAGTGTCATTTTCGTATGGTGGCACAACATATTCCATCAAGGAAGGTGAATCAACCAGTGATTCTTTCAGGCTTGAAGCAGGTGTGAACGTGTTAAAAATTCAGCCTGTTGCAACAGGTGGCACACTAAGAATTGAATATGTTGAAGAGGTGTTCTGATGTATGTTGTAAATTTGAAGAATGGAAATATAAATACAGAAATTCAAGGAATCAAAGAAAAACTGAAATCAGGAAGCATTGTGAAGGGAATCAATACAATTGATTCCTTTTCTTTTGCTGTTTCACCTGCCAGTGCAGGTTTTGATGCCATCCATGACCTGCAAACGCTTGTGGATGTTTTCAACACCAAAAGAAACAGATATGAATTTCAGGGGCGTGTTCTGTATTCATCAGGAACAATGGATGAAGCAGGATTCATCACCAAGGAAGCTGTCTGTGAAAGTTTCCTTGGATTCCTGTGTGACAGTCAGCAGAAATATGTTGCAACAAGGAACTGGACTGTTGAAGGACTTCTTGAACACATATTGAATGTGCATAATTCGCAAACAGAAGAATACAAGCATTTTGAGATTGGAAGCGTGACTGTGACTGATCCAAACAACAATTTGTATGTGGGAATCCAAGTTGAAGATTCATGGAAGACCATCAAAAGCAAATTGATTGACAAGCTTGGTGGTGAAATCACATTCCATGTGGTGGATGATGTCATATATCTTGATTATGTGGAAAAGCGTGGTGCAACACTGTCAACTGAAATTGCACTGTCCAGAAATATGAAGGCAATCACAAGGGAAAGGAATCCCCTTGAAGTCATTTCACGCCTGATTCCATATGGTGCAAAATTGACCGATTCTGAAGGAAACACAACGGAAGAACGCCTTGACATCACAAGTGTGAACAATGGCGTTGACTATATTGAAAGCAAGGAAGCGGTTGAAGCTTTTGGCATTCGTTATGGAACATTGAATTTTGATGATGTAACATCAGCAAGCAATCTTTTGGCAAAGGGCAATGAATATCTTGCCAAGAACAACATGATTCAAGTCAAGTATTCTGTGAATGCTTTGGATTTGTCATTGATTGGGCTTGATATAAATGATTTTGATGTGTGCAATGCCCATCCAATCAAAAATGCCCTTCTTGGAATTGATGACACTGCAAGAATCATCAAAAAGACAATTGATGTTGTGAATGAAATCCAGTCATCCTTTGAAATTGGTGACAACTTCAAAACGCTGTCTGACATCCAGATTGAACGTGATGAAGCATTGAAAACAGCAGTTCAAACAATCCAAAGTGCTGAAAACAATATGAAGGCATATGTGAATGATGAAATTACCAAGACATCAAATGAATTTCAGGAAATAGTGGTGGAACAGCACACCACCATCATGAATGATTTTGAACAGATTGTTTTCACTGCATTGCAGTCATACACAGCAACAGGGGATTTTGAAGCATATAAGGAAACAGTGTCATCACAGCTTGCATTGCTTGCTGAACAGATGACATTGCAGTTCACCGAAACCACAAAGCACATTGAAGATGTCAATGGGGTGTTGCAGGAGCAGTTGAACACAATCACCAAATACTTCACATTTGACATTGATGGCTTGACCATTGGTGAAGTGGACAATCCACACAAGGTTGTGATTGACAATGATGACATCAGCATCCTTGTGAATGGTGTTGTAGTACAGAAATTTGATGCACAAGGGCAGGCATTGATTCCTGAATTGAATATCACCAAAAGTTTGAATCTGTTGGGATATGTTCTGGAAGAAGATGCACTTGGAAATCTGAATTGTGCATATGCAGGGGGTGATTCATAATGGCAACGAGTGGAAGCACAAGTGTGGCTGTCACAGCCTATGACACATTAAAATTCAGTTGGTCAATTGGCAGTCAGTCAATTGCAAACAATACAACCACTGTCACATGGAAACTTGAATTGATTGCAGGTTCAAGTGGTGCAATCAGTTCAACAGCTTCAAAAAGTTGGTCTGTTGTTGTAAATGGCACAACATACAGTGGCACAAATACAGTTGGAATTGGCAACAATACCACCAAAACGCTTGCAAGTGGTTCAACAGTAATTCCACACAATTCTGATGGAACAAAGTCCTTCAGCTATTCCTTCAGCCAATATTTTGGCATCACATTCAGTGGTGCATCTGTTGGCACAAAATCAGGATCAGGCAGTGGCACGCTGACAACGATTCCAAGAAAGTCAACAATGACTGTCAGCAATGGAACGCTTGGCATTGAACAGACACTTACAGTGAACAAGAAGGCAACATCATTCACACACACTATCAAATACAAAAGTGGAAGTTATAGTGGAACAATTGTGGAAAAGTCATCAGCAACAAGTGTGAAATGGACACCACCTTTGACATTGGCAAATGGAGCACCAAACGGAACTTCTGTCTATGTGTCATTTACAATTGAAACCTTCAATGGAAGCACTTCACTTGGCACAAACAGCTATTCAATTTGGTGTACTGTTCCATCCAGTCTGAATCCTTCTGTGTCATTTACTGTTGAAGATGCAATGGGCTATTTGAGCAAATATGGGGCATATGTGCAGGGGAAATCAAAGTTCAAAATCAAGGTCACAGCTTCAGGAAATTCAGGTTCAACCATTGCATCATATAAAGTTGTTGTGGATGGCAAAACATACGCTTCAGCAAATGTTGAAACAGATGTCATTGCTTCCAGTGGAACATTGACAATCAGTGTCACAGTCACAGATTCCAGAGGGAGAACAGCAACAACAAGCAAAACAGTCACTGTTGTGGAATATGAAACACCAAAAATCACTGCATTGTCTGTGAAAAGAACCAATTCATCAGGAAACAGCAGTTCAAGTGGAACATATTTGACTGTTACATTCAATTCAAGTGTTTCATCAATCAGTTCCAAGAATACTGCTGTTTATAAATTGCAGTACAAGAAGAAAAATGATTCTTCATACACAACTGTGACTTTGACAGCGTATGCAAACAATTTTGCAGTGACAAATGGAAAGTACACCTTCAGTGCTGATCCTTCATCAAGCTATGATGTGATTTTGACAGCAACTGATGATTTTTCATCTGCAACCAAGAGTGGAACAGGACCATCCACAACAAAAGTATTTTCCATCCTGTCAAAAGGTCTTGGCTTTGCATTTGGCAAGGTGGCAGAGATACCAAATGCCCTTGAAATTGCCTTTGATATATATGACAAGCACAGAACGCAAATTCGCAATGGCTTGGCATTTTATGAAAGCAATGGGGCAACGGATGCAGACACAACCATTGAAGAATTGTTCCTTTCAAGCAACAACACACCTGATGGTGGTTTGTGGAATGTAAGACAGATTTTTTATGGTTCAAAATCCGCTGAATCCAACAGGACACAGCACGCCATTCCATATGCATATGGTTCAAATTTTGCAAATTCAAATAAAAGCAATTTCAGAAGACATTATGTGAATGGTACTGGATGGAGTGAATGGATTGAAGAACCTGTGATTGTGGAGCAGGGAACATCAGGCATTTGGCAATATGTGAAATACAGTGATGGAAGTGTGGAATGTTGGGGGAAGTATTCTGTTTCAAACCTTGCCTGCACAACAGCACTTGGCAATATGTACAGAACCGCAGTGTTTCAGCCAAATTCATTCCCATTCACCATATCAAATCCCCATGTGTTTGCAGACTATGAATCAGCAGGTTATGGTGCTTTTTTGTGGGCAACAACAAATGCATCCACAACAGCACCACCAAGTTATTATCTGGTAAGACCAACAAGTTCAAGTGGGGTGACTGGAACAGTCAAATTCTATGTGAAGGGTAAATGGAAATAAAAATGCATCCTTGAAAAAGGGTGCTTTTTATATGTAACTAAATATTTTCTATCAAAGAAAGGAGAAATGAAGATGGACTTTTCAATTTTAGCAGATTATTTTGTTCTGGTGGTTGTTGTGGCGTGTTTGATTGTGGGCTACATTATCAAAACAGCACTTGATTTTGTACCAAGCAAATACATCCCAACAATTCTTGCTGTTTTGGGTGCGGTCCTGAATCCTGTGGTCAGTGGACTGTCACTTGAATCTGTGGTCTATGGTGCATTGATGGGCTTGGCATCAACAGGAATGCATCAGGCGTTCAAACAGTTTATTGAAAATACAAAAGAAAAGTAGGGGTTGAAGATGGATGAAATGCAATTATTGGGCTATGGTGTCACAGTAGTCATCACACTTGGTGCATTCATTGCTGTGATTCAAAAATTCACACAGCCAATCAATGAATTGAAGGTTGTGATCCAGAAGCTGAATGACAACATTGATTCATTAAAGCGTGACAATGACACGCAAAACAAAAGAATTGACAAGCATGGTGAAGAGATTGACAAGCTTGACAATCGTGTTGGAAAACTGGAAACAAAAATGGATATGTACCACACAGGGCAGTGATAAACTGCCCTTTTCTTATGTGGTGGAAAGGATGGAAAAAACATGGGCAGATATGCAAGCAAAGTTGTGGAGCAGGCAAGGGCATGGATTGGAAAGAAAGAATCTGATGGTTCACACAGGGCAATCATTGACTTGTACAATGCACACAAACCATTGGCAAGAAACTACAAAGTGAAATACACTGATTCATGGTGTGCCACTTTTGTCAGTGCAGTTGCAATAAAGTTGGGATATACAAAGATTATTCCAACTGAATGCAGTTGTCAGAAGATGATTGACCTGTTCAAAATCATGGGATGTTGGATTGAAAATGAAAACAGAACACCAAAAGCAGGTGACATCATATTCTATGATTGGCAGGACAGCGGATCAGGTGACAACAAAGGATGGTCAGATCATGTTGGAATTGTTGAAAAGGTGTCTTCTGGAAGAATCACAGTCATTGAAGGCAATTACAGTAATTCTGTGAAACGAAGAACCATTGCTGTGAATGGAAAGAATATCAGGGGCTATGGCGTGCCACGTTATGATGCAGAAGAAGTTGCAAGCAAGCCCACAACATCAGCAACAAGCAAGCCAACAGCATCAGGAAGCAAGACTGCAAAGAAACGTGCAAGTTCATTTTTGGAATCCCTTGCAGGCACTTATGAAGTCACTGCATCAAGCCTGAATGTCAGGGAAGGTGCAGGTGTCACACACGCTTCAATGGTGATTATTCCAAAGGGAACAGAAGTGAAGTGCTATGGATATTATACAACAGTTTCAGGCACAAGATGGCTTTATGTCCAGTTCACATATAAGGGTGTGCAGTACACTGGATTTGCTTCTTCAAAATATCTGAAGAAATAGGCTTCAAATTTGGGCTTATTTTCGATTTTAGGCACATAGATGATAAAATATAGGTAAATGTGTTTAAAATTGAAATCTGGTGGCAAATTCGCAAGAAAAAAGGGGTTGTGGTTTTATTCCACAATCCCTTCTTTTTTTAGTTTGTATTGCATCAGCTTCAGCAGATATTCTGGACACTGCCTTGTGCCATTTTCCCAATTCTGAATGGTCCTGTATGGTATTTCAAAATATTCACTGAACTGTGTCAGATTCATTCCTGATGCCTGCCTTATTTCCTTGAATGTCATTAGTATTCACCTTCACTTTCTAAAAGTTCTAATTCTGCAACAGCTTCAGGATAATCAGGATCATGTTCCTTCACTGTTATCACCAGATTGCCTGCTTCATTGATTTCAAAACCAACATATTCATTGTTGTTTTCTTGCTTTTCAAAGGTAAGCAGTTCAATTATGTCTGCCATCTTGTACATTTTCATGTGATTCCTTCCTGACAGTCTAACCACCGACTGACAGGGCTGAAATTTATAAAAATTTGCATCTTGTAAGAACTGTTTGTTTTTCGTCTTGATATTCTGAATGTTCCTTGATACTTCCCTTCAGAATAACTTCTGTTCCTTCTTCAATGAGTTCATATTTCATTTCCCAATCATCACTTCCTTTGATGGGTGTTTTTATTTCTTTGCAAAGTGCTTTGCTTGTTTTCCAGATGAAAACATTGCCATCAGCATCTTTGAATGTGTGTATATACATGGTGTCTGTTCCAAATCCTCTATAAGAAGGAATGTCAAACCATGCACTTTTCACATAAGTTCCTTTTATCACTATCTTTTCACCAACATTTCCAACGTGTTGACTGATTGATTTCAGTGCTTTGATTCTGGCTTCTTCTTGCAACCTTTTTTCTTCAGCAAGTCTTTCTTCTTCAAGTCTTTTGGCTTGAATTATTGCCTGCTGTGCATCCAATTTTGCCTGCCTTCTTGCATCCAATTTTGCTTGATATTCAGGTGTTCTTTCAATCCATTTTCCAAGAACTTTTCCCACACCTTTGCATTTCCAACAAACACCATGGTCAAGTGATGAAAGAACTGGTTGTCCATTAAGAATGCCTACTGCATAATATCCTTTGCCGAAACATCTATCACATTCAATCATGCCCTTGAAATGCTTTGATCCGTTCCTATCAATTTTGATTAATGTTTTTTGATTGTCCATGCTTTCCTTCCTGACAGTTTAACCATCCCACTGACAAGGGTAATAATATTAGATGTCTGTTAATAATTTCACTGTATCAGGATAGCTTCCACCTTCATTTAATATTTCAATGAATCCCAATTCTTCAAGTTTCTTTAAGGTTTTGCTATTTGCTGTACATAATGCAATGTTGTAATTCACAGCGTTATCATAATATTTTCTGTATCTTTCTTGGTATTCCATTTCTTTTTCTAAAGTAGTAGGTTTATAACCATGTTTCAAACAAAATTCGTTGTGAGGTTTCACCTTTTCTTCTAATACCTTTTCTTCATACGTTGCATATTTCTTATTGTCATTGATGTACTTCTTGATTCCTTCCAACACCTTTTCTTGTGCTTTGCTTAACTTTGCCATATATCCTGCTATCCTTTCTTGTGAGTTCGTCACCTGTTCCTTATAATTCCATAATACGCCCAATGGGTATATTTTGGAATTGACAGAACCACCAAAGATTTATTGATTTTCTTGTAAAATATGCCCAATGGGTACAAAACAATGATGCTTCAACATCTTTTATTGACAAATTATTCCATTGGTGAGATTATTATTTTACTATAACAATATAAGGAGAAAACAGGCATGGGAGAGAAAACAAAAAAGAAAAAGAAAAAATGGTGGATTGTTGTTGTGGTGGTTGTGATTCTGTTCATCATTATTGGATCATCAGGTGGAAATTCTGAAAATCCTTCTGAAGAACGTGAAACAGAAAATGTGACCAATGAACAGAAGGCACAAGAACCTGAATCACCAACGGATGCACCCAAGAAAGAAGCAGTGGTTGAAAAAGAAGATGACAATTTGACACTTGGGCAAAAGAATGCATTGAAGAAAGCAAATGCATATTTGGACACTATGGCTTTTTCACATGATGGCTTGATTCAACAACTGGAATTTGAAGGATTCACCAATGAAGAAGCAACCTTTGCTGTTGATAATTGTGGGGCTGACTGGAATGAACAGGCGTTGAAAAAGGCAAAATCTTATTTGGACATCATGGCATATTCGTACAGTGGACTTGTGAAGCAATTGGAATTTGAAAAGTACACGAATGAACAGGCTGTTTATGGTGCAGATAATTGTGGGGCAGATTGGAATGAGCAGGCAGAGAAGAAGGCAAAATCATATTTGGATTTGATGGCATATTCAAAAGATGGCTTGATTCAGCAATTGGAATTTGAAGGATTCACACATGAACAGGCAGTGCATGGGGCTGAAGCAAACGGATATTAAAAGCAAAAGGGCAGGAATAACCTGCCCTTTTATTTGCCCATTATTCTTTTACTTCTGCAAGCAACGCTTCAATTGTGACTGCCTGAATCAGATATTGCAGGGCATCTGTTGCATCAGTTCCCTTGCTTTCTTTGTGCATTTCAAGGCAATATGCCATTTCTTTTTCTAAGTATTCAACGATTTCTTCAGCAGTTTTCATTTATAGGTCCATCCCTTCAAATTGTTTCATCCAAAATTCTTTGCAATATAATGTGTTCCCATGTGGTCTTGAATCAAGCCATTGAATCAAAACACCTGCATCCTTTTTGACTTCAGCAAGCTTTCTTGCATTGATTGCATCCTGCAAATCATCAAATATGCCAACAAGATATTTTTTCTTGCCAATGGATATTTCAACACGCCATTTGTCTGTGTTGTTGTATCGTGAAATACCTGCACATCCTAACTTGTTTCTCACACCAATGTGATCTTCAGTAGTGTGAATTATTGTGATTCCTTTTTCAATTTCTCTTTTCATTCCATCTTCCTTTCTTTAATCTGAACCATGCTTCAAATTCACCATTCTTCACATGGAATTCTGCTTCTTTCCTGATGGCAATTAGTTCATCAATGTCTGTGGAATATCCCAAATGATATTTCTTTTTGTTGTAGCTGATTTCAGCCCTGTGTTTTTGGCTTCTCTTGTCAAATTGAATGCCTGTGCATCCATGCTTGTTCTTCTTGCCACCTGTGGCATCACCTGTTGAAATTATGGTTGTTCCGTTCTCTATTCTGATTTTCAATCTTCCCAATCCCTTCAAATTGTTGTAGAATGCTGTTAAATCAACGAATCATCACGTTGCAAGTAATTATATTTGAACAAAGCGAGATAAAAACACTTGCAACAATGGACATCAGAACGCCCATTGAATTCTGATGTCCTCACCATCAATCACAACCTTTTCAATAAGGGTTGAAACAACAGCGTGTATTTTCTGACAATCACCTTCAGCAACAACACTTTCAAATGCATCCACCAAAGAAATGATTTCATCTTCTGAAATTTTATCTTCAGGAACTTCCAGTTCAGCAAGTTCACTTTCCAGTGATTTCTTTTCTTCATTCAGTGGTTTGATTTTCTGTCCTATGGAATCCAAGTCAATGCCACCAACTGCATACAAATCCATGAATCTTGAAATTTGACTTTCAACCTGCTTCAAGCGTTCTTCCAACATATCAATTTTCAATGTGTTGTCAACACTGCCTTGAATTTCTGAAATATAAAGATGTTCTGACTTCAACTTCCTGATTTCATTGAAAATGATTTCATCAAGGATATTGTCACGATAATTTTTGTTTTTGCAATTCGGATCTTTTATATACTTCTTGTCACCTTTGCTTCTGGAATAGCAAATATAATAATTTCTTCTTGTGCCATCCTTGTTGTTGCCACCACTTCTGAAGTGATAACGTGCCCCACAATGCCCACAATAAATCATGCCACCAAGGGGGGATTTGTACACTTTGCCTATTTTCCTGTGTTCATTTTCAATAGAACGTTCTGCAACAACCTTTTGTGCCTGCTCAAATACATCAGGGGGAATGATTGCTTCATGCTGTCCTTGGTACACATTGCCTTTGTGGACAATTTCACCTTTATATATTTTTCTTGAAACCATGCCACGAATGGTCATTTCTTTCCATTCACCATACTTTGTTCTATATCCTTTGTTGTTCATTATCGTCATGATTCTGAATACTGGAACACGATTGATGAACATATCAAAAATTTCACGAACCTGCATTGCTTCATATTCGTTGATTTTCAAGATGCCATCACTTGTGTCATAATCATATCCAATAGGCACAAATCCACCACCACGAAACTTTCCTTCTTTTGCACGCCCTTCCTGACCATCCATCATTCTTTCCTTGATTCTGCTTCTTTCCAGTTCTGCAAACACTGCAAGAATACCAACCATTGCCTTGCCAAATGGTGTTGAAGTGTCAAAAGCTTCATTTCTTGAAACAAAAGCAACACCATTTGCATCAAATACATTTTGGATCATATACAGTGTGTCAAATTGACTTCTTGACAGTCGGTCAAGCTTGTCCACAAGAACAAGGTCTGTGTGTCCTGCTTTTATATCTTTTATCATCTGATTCATGGCAGGTCTGTCCAGACTTCCACCTGAATATCCATCATCAGTATAAATTTTCACAACCATCCATCCCATTGCTTCACAATATTTCTTCAAGCGTTCAATCTGTTGTGGGATGGAATAACCTTCTTCAGCCTGATGTGCAGTTGATACACGAACATATATAAAAGCCCTTTTCACATATTGATTTGCAACTTCTTGCAAAATGTCATTATTTTTCATTTTATTTCCCCATATTCTGTCGATTTTTTTTAGTGAATTTTTCTTTAATTTGCAAAACATAGTTCATATAATATTCACATAAGAAGCACCAATCCATCATATAATTTATTTATATTCTTAATAAGAACAATTGTTCGCATTGCGAACAGAAAGGACATTTTATGAAAGACAACAAAGCCCAATTGTTAGACCTTATTGAAACATTAAGTGACAAACAAATTTTGTTTATTCTAACATTTCTGAAAAGAATACTAGGGAAAAGTTAGTCTTTCCCTACAAGCAAATGAACATATTCCCTGACCTGTTCCTTCTTGGGGGCAGGCAGTTGTGTGTATTCTTCAATCATGTTCATGAAATCCAAATCTTCTTCTTCATCAAATTCTATACGAAGCATTAAGTCTGCAAGTTTGTTTGCAGATTTTTCAACCTGTTCATCTGACTTCTTTTCAAGTTCTTCTTCCCATCCCATAAGATATGCAATAGTAGTATCAAGAACTTCAGCAAATTTCACTATTTTGGATTGTGGAATATCATTTGTTCCATTCTCTATCTTGTTGATAGTAGACTTTGATTTGTAGCCCATCCTTTTAGCCAATTCCTCTTGTGTCATGTCCAATTCTTTTCTTCTTGTCATGATTTTATTTCCTATTCTTGTCATATATTCACCACCTTTATTTGATAATAGAATATTACCACCAAATTTCCCTATAATCAACTTTTTTTAAGATTTTTCGAAAAAATAGTTGACTTTCAATCTACATGATATTATATTGAAAAAGTAGATTGTGAATCTACTCACAGAAAGAAAGGTGGTGAATATATGACAAATACTGAACTTCTTGAAAAAAAGATAGATGATTCAGGCTATAAGAAAAGCTATATTGCCAAAGCAATAGGGCTGAAAAGTACACAAGGATTGTCCAAAAAGATCAAGAACGAAACGGAATTCACAGCATCAGAAATAAATGCACTGTGTGAATTGCTGAAGGTTGAAACATTGGAAGAGAAGGAAGAAATTTTTTTTGCGGTTAAAGTAGATTAAAAATCTACTTGGAAAGGGATTCAAATGGCAGTCATACATATTTTCAAAGATGGCACAACTGCATCTGAACTGGTGGATGTGTATGTGCCAATGGATATTGTTGAACGTGTTGTGGCTATATCACAAAGCAGTTCCAACAAAGAAAGGAGCAGAAATGAAAAGAAAGAACATTAAAAATACTATTTTGAAGGCAACTGCAAGGATCATGGGCATCCTGTTCCTTGTGTCAGCTTGTGCATTGGATTCTGATTCATGGATTCCACACATTGTGTGCATGGTGTCGCTTTTATGGCTTGCATTGTTTGCCTATGCAAATGGACAGTGGGGTGGATATACAGATGATGCCTTTTGATGAATTATTTGAAGATTGTGAATGCAGTCCAGAAGATTCACATGACCTTTTGCCACTTTGCAGTGAATGTGAAAAACCAATTGAAGATGAATTTTGTTTTGTCATCAATGGTGAACCGATTTGTGAAGAATGCATGGAACAGTACAAACAACCAACAGCGTATTTGATGGGGTGAACTAATGAAAATAGGATTGATTGACGTTGATGGGCACAACTTTCCCAATATACCATTGATGAAAATTTCTGCATGGCACAAAAAGAATGGTGATTCTGTTGAATGGTATAATCCAATGTTTTCAGGACACATGGACAAAGTGTATATGTCAAAAGTCTTTAGCTTCAGCCACGATTATCAATATTTTATTGATGCAGATGAAATTGTGAAAGGTGGTTCAGGATATTGCATCAGGCTTGTTGATGGAAAAGAAGTGTTTGATAAAAGCAAAGACCTTGAATTGCCATATGAAGTTGAACACATTTATCCTGATTATTCAATTTACAACATCAATGACACTGCATATGGCTTTTTGACTAGGGGTTGCCCAAGGGGATGTTCCTTCTGCCATGTGGAAGCAAAAGAAGGAAGAGCATCAAGAAAAGTTGCTGACCTTTCAGAATTTTGGAATGGACAGAAGAACATTGTATTGTGTGATCCTAACATTTTGGCTTGCAGACAGTGGAAAGAACTGCTTCAGCAACTGATTGACAGCAATGCATGGGTGGACATCAATCAGGGTTTGGACATCAGGCTGATGACAGAAGAAAAGGCAGAAATGTTGAAGCAAATCAAACTGAAAAACATTCATTTTGCATGGGATAGATACCAAGACAAAGAAAAAATCCTTCCAAAATTCAAAATGTTTAAGGACATAACACAGATCGATTATAGGAAATTGGGCGTTTTTGTTCTTTGCAATTTTGACACAACCTTTGAACAGGATTTGGAACGAATATACACACTTCGTGATTTGGGATTCAATCCATATGTGATGTTGTATGACAAGGAACACATACCAAAAGGACATGATTTGCGAAAACTTCAAAGATGGGTGAACAACAGAATTGTTTTTGCCAAGTGCAAAACATTTGAAGAGTATATGAAAATTGGAAAGGAAAAGGAATGAACGTATTAAGTTTATTTGATGGAATTAGTTGTGGAATGGTTGCACTTCAGCGTGCAGGAATTGAAGTGGAACAGTATTTTGCAAGTGAAATTGATGAAAATGCAATTGCTATTTCCCAAAAGAATCACCAAAACATCATTCAGCTTGGTGACATTAAGAAGTGGCGTGAATGGAATCTCCCAAAGATCGATATTGTGATTGGTGGAAGTCCATGCCAAGGATTCAGCAGGGCAGGCAAATGCTTGAACTTCAATGATCCAAGAAGCGTTCTGTTCTTTGAATATGTGGATGTTCTGAACAGCATCCGTGAACAGAATCCTGATGTTTTGTTTTTACTGGAAAACGTAAAGATGAAAAATGAATGGAAGGATGTCATTTCAGATTATCTGAATGTTCAACCAATTGAAATAAACAGCAGCTTGTAAGTGGTCAAAATCGATCCCGCTTATATTGGACAAACATCCAAGGAGTTGAACAACCACAGGATAAGGGAATCAAACTGATTGACATTTTGGAATGTCAGCCCATAGATGAATCATTCATACATAGTGAAGGAATTGTATTTGATCCAAGTATTTCAGAAGCATCAAGGAATCTTGTGAAATGTGTTGATGGTGAAATTCGTGTGTCACAGTCCGTGAAATGCGGATATATCACAGCACAAGAAGGTGATGGAATAAACCTTTCCTTCCCCACCAGTAAAAGCAGAAGGGGCAGGGTTATCAATCAGAAATCTTCAACAGTTGACTGTGCCTGCAATATATGCGTGTTTCATGAAGGGATAATCAGGAGATTCACCACAAGAGAACTGGAAAGGCTTCAAACATTGCCTGATGGATATACACAAGGATTTCCAAAGGGCATTGCACAAAAAGCAATTGGGAATGGATGGACAGTGGATGTGATAGCACACATTTTGTCATACATACCAAATAAAAAGGCGTAAAAAACAGCTTGATTTTCACAAAAAGTATTTAGGAACAAAAAACGCTGACAAAACCAGTTGCCACAATGGTTCATGGGCGTTTTAGTAGGTGCAATATAATATTATGCATTCGTTGCACGCAGGAAAGGAGAAAAATGGATAGATTAACATGCAAAAATATTGAAGATTGGAATGTGTTAAGTGATGTAAGCAATTTTGATAAAAAAGGAAATGTCAAAGAAACACCACAATGCAATGAGATTTGCAATGATATAAGCTATTGTGGTGATTGTCCAATTCAAAAGGCAATCAACAAATTAGCAGATTATGAGGATCAAGAAGAACAAGGATTGCTGTTGAAATTACCTTTTAAGGTTGGAACTGTTTTATACAATCCTGTTCCATATTACTACATAGGCACAGTAAAAATGAATGAACCATTTATCTTTGAAACAAAAGTTGTTGGATTTGGTATTGAAAATATGCAATTGACCATTAAGGCAAAAAACAATGGTGAAATAAGAGAATTCACAGTTGACAAAATTGGAATAACATTTTTCTTGACCAAAGAAGAAGCAGAGAAGGTATTGGCAGAAATGAAAGGTGGTAAAAATGGATAGATTGACATTCAAAAAATGGTTTGAACATTACAAACCTGATGAAGAAACAACAACAATTTGTGTTGATGGTTATGTCCAAATAGTAGAAACGCAAGAATCAAACTATGGTGACCTCATTGCAAAGCACCAAAAGCAACATCATTATTTGGTTGGTGATGCAATTGACAGATTGGCAGAATACGAAAATGCCGAAGAACAAGGCTTGCTTTGGAAACTTCCTTGCAAGGTTGGTGATTATGTTTACCAAATTAACAGAATCAATGGAAAAATCACCACACACAAAGTTGCAAAAATTGTATTGGACATCATGGGTGGAAAGGATTTTGCAATGCAGATATTTTTTGAAACAGCAGGATTCTGTTTTTCCAGTCACTTTGGGAAAATCATATTTCTTGACAAAATAGATGCAATCAAAGCCTTAGAAGAATATTCAAGCAGGAAAAGCAAATGAAAAAAGACATTTTGAAAGAAAAGCTTCAGGAATTCATTTTGGAGCAGTTGGAAGATGAAAAATCAGACAACACCTTGAAGAAGTACAAACGCAATATTGAAGCATTCATTGAATGGCTTCCAGAAGACAAGGAGATTGACAAGACCATTGTCATTGATTTCAAACGCCATCTTCTTGATGATCTGCACTTCAAGACAAGCACCATCAACAACTATATTGTTTCAATCAATAAGTTTTTGTACTGGTGTGGAATTGCAGATTGCAAAGTGAAGCAGTTGAAAAAGCAGAATGTGACATCCAACAGTGAAATTCTATCATTGGCAGATTATAAACGCCTTTTGAGATTTGCCAAGAGGATGAACCAAGATGACACATATCTGATCATGAAAATACTTGCCATGACTGGCATCCGTATTGAAGAATTGTCCTTCTTTACTGTTGAGAATATGAAAACAAATTATATCAAGGTAAGGAACAAGGGCAAGGAAAGGACCATTGTCATCAGGCAAGACCTTGCAAGGGAAATCAGGCAGTATTGCAGGAATAACAACATCAAGGAAGGTATCATCTTCTTCTGCCAAACCAAAGGCAAAATGATGGCAAAGTCAACTATATGGCGTAGGATGCAAAAGCTTGCAGGCATTGCCAAGGTCAGAAAGAACAAGGTCCACGCCCATTCCTTCAGGCATCTGTTTGCAAAAGTATTCCTTGGAGAATACAACGGAAGCATTGCTGAATTGGCTGACATCCTTGGACATAATTCACTGGAAACAACCAGAATATATGCCAAAACAACGGATGAAGAAAAACGCCTGAAACTTGAAAAACTAAAATTTTAAAGAAAAACATCTGAATATTCAGTGTTTTTATAGGTTGAAACACCAAACATTTTCCTTTTTGGAAACTGTTGAAAGAAACTGCAAACAGTTCATGGGTTATCAAATAATATATCACAAATCAAAAGCCATGGTTTATGACCTGCCTTTGATTGTGGCAGGTCAGGAAAGGGGGCAAATAATGAGTAAATCAAAAGAACTTCAGACAATCACAGCAATTGTGAAAGATATTCTTGAACATGATCCAGATGCAAGAAACAGTGATGAATATTTATATTTGAAAGTATGTGCAAAATTCAGTGGAAAATGCATGAATCTTCCATTCTGGAAGGTTTTCTTGAACAGAAAGGCATATGGTCTTCCATCATATGAAACAGTTGGCAGGGCAAGGCGTAAGCTTCAGGAAACACATCCTGAATTTGCAGGCAACAGCACTGTGGAAGCACACAGGATGTTGAATGAAGAGGTATTCAAAGATTATGCAAGGAAGGTTCAGGTGTAATTGTATGGCAAAGAACAACAGGCTGATAAATCAATATAAAGCAATGTACAAGCAGATTCAGAACATCACGCCTGAAGTATATGCAGGCATTGCCTTGGCACTTCACAGAAGATTTGGATGGGGGCATAAAAGAATCAGTGAACTGTTTGCAGAATCACAGGAAATTTGGAATGAATGTGTTCAGTCAGGTGTGAACATGGTCCAGATGTGTGAGGATGAAACAGGCATTGATGTACAAAGGAAGGTGGAAGAAAGAAATGGCTGATGTTAAGTGGATCAAGATAACAACTGACATATTTGATGATGAAAAAATAATGCTGATTGAAAGTCTTCCTGATGCTTATGCAGTCATCACAGTATGGTTCAAGCTGTTGTGTCTTGCAGGGAAACAAAACAACAGTGGTGTCTTTATGATGGGGCAAATTGCATATACTGACCAGATGCTTGCAACCATCTTCAGAATGAAGGAAGCAACTGTCACAATGGCACTTCAGACCTTCAAACAGTTTGGAATGATTGAAATTATTGATGGAGTTATCACCATACCAAATTGGGATAAACACCAAACACTGGATGCTTATGAGAAGAAAAAAGAGCGTGACAGGCTATATCAGCAGGAAAGAAGGGAAAGACAAAAGCTTCTTGTTCAAAAATCGTCTGAAAAATCGTCTGACAGTCAAACGACACAATCGTCTGACGTCGCTTTTTCAGAAGAAGATAGAGAAAAAGAAGAAGATAAAAAGACTTATATATATATAGTCGACTATCTGAACCAGAAAGCAGGCACAAAATACAAGGCATCTTCCAAGAAAACACAGACCTGCATTCATGCAAGGCTTGCTGAAGGATTCACCATTGATGATTTCAAGGTTGTGATTGACAAGAAGTGTGCTGATTGGTTAGGGGATGCAAAGATGGAACAGTATTTGCGACCAGAAACGCTGTTTGGCACAAAGTTTGAATCATATCTGAATGCAAAGGTGACAAGGCAAAAGCCAATGAACACAGGTGTTCCAGTGGGAAGCAACCAAGATGACCTTGATGACCTGTTTTGATAACAAATTAAGATTGTGAGAGGTATTTATGAGTTTGGATATATCAACGCAATATACAAAAGAGCAAAACAAAAAATGCGGTAGAAATGGTTATGTTATGGCAAAACGTGAAAAGGAAACTGTTATTCCTATTTCAGATTATGGGATGTTTTTAATAAATAACCGAAAACGAAAAAAGCAATAAATTGAAATTTAGGGGGATGTCATGGCACTATGTAAGAATTTTGATTGCAAAAGGCGTTCTTATTGCAATGTGAACAGCCCAAAATGTGAAACTATTTGCCTATATGCCTTGTATGTACACAAGTGCAGTGCTTGTTCAAATAGGGATGCCTGCAAAGAAACTGACCTATACAAACAAGCACAGGCAGAAAGGGATGAAGTCATGAACAGTTGGAAGAAAAGAGAAAGGAGCAGTGATGGAAGCAATGATTGATGCATTTATATCAAAAATCAGTGAATCAGTTCCGCTTCCTGAAAAGGAATACATGGGTGAAGATGGACTTCTGCATTGTTCCGCTTGTCACACGAAGGTTGAAACAGAAGTCATCCATCCATTCACAGGAGAAAGGAAGAAGGTCAGATGCATTTGTGACTGCATTAAGAAAGCACAGGATGAAGTCAGGGAACGTGAAAAGCGTGATGAACAGGATCGTCAAAGAAGAATCTGTTTTGCAGAAACGAATATGAAGGACTGGAACTTTGCCAATGATGACAGGAGAAATGCAAAGCTGTCTGATGCCATGCAGAACTATGTGAAGAACTTCACTGACTTCAGAAGGGATGGCAAAGGACTTCTTCTTCATGGCACTGTTGGAACAGGCAAGACATTCTTTTCTGCCTGCATTGCCAACGCCTTGATTGATGAAGGGCACACAGTCCTGATGACCAACTTTGCAAGGCTGACAAATCAAATTCAGGGGATGTTTGAAGGGAAGCAACAGTTCATTGACAGCTTGAACAAATACAGCCTTCTGATCATTGATGATTTGGGGGCTGAAAGGAAGTCAGAGTTCATGCAGGAAATGGTGTTCAACATCATTGACAGCAGATACAGGTCAGGGCTTCCATTCATCATCACAACCAATCTGACAACGGATGAAATCAAGAAGCCACAAGATATTGGATATTCAAGGATATATGACAGAATCCTTGAAAGATGCTTTCCAGTGGAAGTGTCAGGAGCAAGCAGAAGAAGGCAGAACGTCAAGGACACATTCTTTGATGTGAAGGAAAGGTTGGGGTTATAGGATGGCAGGAAATCTGAAAAGAAATGGTTCTGGATATTATGATCCAACAGCGTATGAAGCTATTAAAAACATTGAAAAGGAGAAAAGAAAGATGACAGGAAATGAGTATCAGAGATTAGCAAGCAGAACAATCAACAGGAATTTGACATATGAAGGGCAAAGCAGTCATGCCCTTCATGGAATGGTGGGTGAAATTGGTGAATTGCATTCACTCTATCAAAAGAAATATCAGGGGCATGAATTTGATGTGGTCCATGCAAAGAAGGAATTGGGTGATTTGCTGTGGTTCGTTGCAGAATACTGCACAGCAAATGGATGGAAGCTTGAAGATGTCATGCAGATGAACATTGACAAGCTGAAGGCAAGATTCCCTGAAGGGTTTGACAGTGAAAGATCATTGCACAGGCAAGCAGGTGACATCTAACAACACTATTTGAAAGAAAGGGAATGCAAATGGATGCAAAGCAGTTTCTTAGACAACTTAAAAAATTGGACAAAATGATTGAAAACAAGCTTGCAGAGAAGGTAAGGTGGAAAGCAATTGCAACTGGAACAACTGCACAAATGGGTGGTGAAAAGGTCCAGTCTTCAGGAAGTCAGCAGAAGATGGCTGATGCTGTTTGCAGATATGTTGACATTGAAAAGGAAATAGATGAACAGATTGATAATCTGATAGACACAAGGCAGGATGTCATCAGTGTCATTGAAAAGTTGAACACCACTGAATATGACATTCTGCACAAGATGTATGTGCAGTATATGTCACTGTATGATGTGGCAGACATCTACAACAAAAGCTATTCATGGGCAACAACTGTTCATGGCAGGGCACTGAAGAACGTGCAGGCAATATTGGATCAGAGGAAGGGGAAGGAGTAAAAATGTATAGACTTACAACAAACAAAGATGCTTCAGACATGGGTATGTATGAATTGGCAATGAATTGTTGCTATATAAAAGATGCACTTGCAAGATATAGGGATTTTGAAACAGATATTGATGCAAGAGAATTAGCAAGAAATCTTATGGTTACATATGGGGCTTGGAAAAGCATTGAAGAACATGGGCTTGATGGTGACAATGAACTGATTGATGATGAATTGTTTGATGAAGCCATGATGGAAAACCTGATGTATAAACTTGAAAGAATAGAAGGTTTGATTGCTGTGTTCTATCGCAATTTATGGGCAATGGCAGACCTAAGAGATTCATTGAAGGCATATGAAGATGCAGAAGAACAAGGCTTGCTTCTGAAGTTGCCCTGCAAGGTTGATGATACTGCCTACTATGTACACAGGGAATATTGTGACAGAACCAAAAAATGGACTGACCACATTGATGAAGTGATAGTTGATTCATTTGTGTTGAATGTCAATCTGTTTGTCAATGTTTCCTTGTATATTGGTGGTGACAGGTTTGGAAAAACACTTACACCATACAAAACATTGTTCTTCACAAAAGAAGAAGCAGAGCAGGCGTTGATGAATATGAAAAATAATTAAGCTTAGAGAGGATGAAGAAATGAGAAAGAAGATATGTATTTTTTTATTGATGATTATGATGATATTGAATATCACTGGATGTTCTGGTGATTATTCAACTACTATCACTCAAAATGAAATGACAACAGAAAAACCTGAACCAATAATCTATGAAGCAATGATGTTTGACAATCAAGGAAATAATTTCTTGAATTTTGAAGGGAACTATTTCACGATCACACCAAACAAAATCAAGCAATATGGATGGAATACTGATGGCAGTTGGACAAGTTACTATGAAACAAGTTCTGTCATGACTATTGAAATTGATGGCAAATACATACAATCATGTGGAAGTACAGTGATATTCAAAGATAAAAGATTGATAATGTTAGATATTCCAAGTGAATTAAACACAGTAAGTGCAACTAATACAGATGGCTACACTGTTACAGAAAACAGACAGTTTGCAGATACTTACTTTGGATTGAAACACTGGTGGTATGACATAAAAGAAAAAGGTCAGCATGGTGAAAAAATCATATTGATTCAGTCACAAGATGGTTACAACATAGGTGCTTTTGTTGGTTCTGATGTCACATGGAATGTTGCTGATAAGTTACCAAAAACAACAAAAATCATAATTGATGGTTTGCCATTATATATTCACAGATGCAATTTTACCATCATTGACATTGAACTTATGGATGAAGGGGGTGCAGAATGAGCACAACAATTGATTATAAAAAAATAGCAAAAGTGTGGGATGATCAAAAGCCAATAGGAAGAAGTTGTGGAAAATTGTTTTGGCTTGCCATAAGAATTGCTATTGGAAAGCAGATACCGAAGAAACCTTTGCATAATGGGGCAAATTGGTATAAATGCCCTAATGGTTGTGAGGTGCACAAAAAGACATTTGAAAAAGATTGGTATTGTCCTAAGTGCGGACAGGCACTTGATAGGCAATGAAAGGAGCAGAAATGACAGATAAAAAAATAAACGTAGTAACAGTAAGATGGTTTGATGGATATATGGAAGTATTCAATGCAACAGAAGTAAGGTTTGGAAATGCTTATTTATGGATGCGTTTGGAAGATGGCAACAACAGGCACATTCCTTTATCACAAGTCAGATGGTTTGGAACTTCTATTGAAAGCCACCAAGTAAATGGTATGTAAGCAGAGCAGATGAAAGGTGGTGACAAAGATGCAGAAAATAATTGATAGACTTATATTTTGCTTTTCAGGAAGTTTTGTGAATCAAAACAATGAGTTTATAGCACACAGAAGGGCAAATGAATATTTCAGTTTGGAGAATTGCAAAGATGAATTGGATGTCAAGTGCAAGGTCCTTGAATGGTTTTCAAGGGGTGCATACAAAACTGAACCATATAGCACTGAACGGAAAAATGCAGAATTTCATGAATTTATGCTTCAGGGAATAAATGAGTTTTTAGACACAGAATTCACAGAAGAAGACATGGAAGTCATATATACATATTTGGGCAATGCCATCAAACATGAAAAGACCATCAGATTCATTGAAAGTGGATATGACATGGCTGTTTTGAAAGGTGGTGAATGAAATGCGTTTGATTGATGCTGATGTATTAATACTGGAACTAAGAAAATGCCAGATTGAAAGTCTGATTGAACATTCAGAAGAAAAGAATGTGTTTGATGTGATCAATGAACAACCAACAGCATTTGACAGGGAAAAGGTTGTGGCAGAGTTGGAAAACGAAATGAAGTTTTGGGAAGATAGTTATGATTATCAAGTCGGCAAGGAAAAAGCAAGAAGTTATTCCCATGCAATCGAAATAGTAAGAAAGGGTGGAGTGGAATGAACGCATATGAATTAAGTGAGAAGAAAAACAAGATTATCATCACCATCAATTATTTGGAGCGTGAAAGCAACAATAATAATACTGAAACTGTCCTTCTGACAAATGGAGAGGTTGAAGAAATTATTGATAGCATGAAGGAATGTGTTGATTTTATCAATGAAAAACTGAAAACAGTACATATTCCTTAGTGGAAAGGCAGGTGCAACATGAAAAAAATAAAAGTAAGTGTAGGAACAAATAAAATAGGTTCTACTTGTACAAGAAGTTTCGATATTGAAGATGATGCAACAGAAGAACAAATTGAAGAATTAGCATGGGAAACTGCTTGTGAAATGATTGATTTTTATTGGGAAGAGGTGAAGTGATATGGTGACAGAATTCTGTGGATTCGGCAAAGGTGTTGTTGGAAAGAAGCTTCCTTCTGATACAACATTGAACAATATGAAAAAGGCTGACTTGATTAAATTGTTGCGTTTGGCACAGCACAATTATGAATCTCTTATGTGGTTTTATAATAATGCAGTCAATGTGAATATGGCACAGTTGAACAATAATGGTTGGATTACTTGTAGTGAGAGATTGCCTGAAAAAGCAGGAAAATATTTAGTGACAATAAATTGTGGTGGTGCTGTTCATACCTCTGTAAGAAGATTCAATCCAAAACCAAAACATCCAAAACAGAATGAACCATTATTCACAAAGCATCTTCCATTGTATAGTGGATGGGAAAGAAGAACTTGTGGTGTAATAGCATGGAAAGACTTGCCTGCACCTTATCAGCAGAAAGAAGGTGAATGATCATGAATGATACATGGAAAAGGATATTCAAGAAATACATATCTTGTCATGAAGCTATTCACACATTGGAAATAAACTGTGTCATAGATGGTGATGAAGCTGATTCACACAGAAACCAGTTGTTGCATGAAATCATTGAAACTATGAAATCAGAAATTCAAGAATAATTTGTATATAATGTGACTAACTTGTATATAGTGTGACTAAAAAGTATTTTACAATACAAATTGGGCGTGATATGCTTATGATGTCAAAATATGAAAAGCACTTGGCTGAAATATGCGAAGTGCTTTTTGTTTATTCAGAACAGTGACGGACAGCGTGCACAGCATCAGCAGTTTTTTGTCCATGACTTTTTCACTGTTAAGCCTTCCTAAATGGTCACAACTGGTGATCATGAATGGTGCTGGCAGGACTGTTCTTGAACATACAGAAACACAAAGCCTTTAAATTCGATTTTAAGGGCTTTTTTGCGTTGTATGGGTATTTTATCGAAAAGCACAAAACAATTGAAAACTGGTGGCAAGGACAAAGCCACACAAGCAAATACAAACAGGGGTGATGCATCATGAGAATACCAACAAACATTTCCCTTGCAACATACATCAGGAAGCTGATTGCAGAAGATAGGGTTGAAGAGTTCTACCAGACAGATGACTGGAAGGAATTGCGTGCTGAAGTATTAGAAGAATTACACAACGAATGTCAGGAATGTTTGAAGCGTGGAGAACTCACAACAGAAGAACTTTGTGTGCATCATGTTAATGAGTTGAAACAAAGACCTGACCTTGCATTGAGTAAGTATTATACAGACAGTGAAGGGAATAAGAAAAGGCAACTGATTCCTTTGTGCAAAATATGCCACAACATTGTGCATGATAAGCTTGGCAATTGGCAGAGGAAAGACAAGTTCACGAATGAAGAAAAGTGGTAGTAAAGATATTATTTTTTAATTATCAATAAACAATCCCCCACTCCCCATAAGGGTTTTTTTGAAAAGAGGGGGAAAAA
>Ga0233386_1000073_pt1 | contig 37226 bp, 37 predicted proteins | sample ElkDunMinimDraft_17_FD_191544 | JGI IMG/M metagenome (GOLD analysis project Ga0233386, IMG submission 191544) | Fecal eukaryotic communites from dung pellets of Tule Elk in California, USA - Elk Dung G4 | ecosystem: Host-associated > Mammals > Digestive system > Large intestine > Fecal | place...
GTCCGTGCCGTACTCGATGTCGAAACCGCCCGGTGCGCGGACGTAGAACGAGACCATCTTGTCGTTGGTGTGCCGGCCCAATGTGGACGACACCGGGAATCCCCGCGCCTCGACCTGGTCGAGCGCACGACCCACCGCGTCGAGCGAGTCGACCTCGACCATGACGTGGATCAGTCCCGGATCACGTCCCTCGAAGGACGGCATGATCGCCAGACTGTGGTGCCGCTGGTTGACCCCGAGGAAGCGAATCCGCATCGGTTCTGCTCCCGGAGGGGTAGGCATCCGGAAGGCGCCACGCGGAAGGAACTCCAGCACCTCGGTGTAGAAGCGGTACGACTGGTCGAAAGCGGTCGTCGGCATCACCACGTGGCCCAGGCCTTGAGGTCCGGTGACGAACTTCTGTCCGTAGCGGGTGATGACCGGACTGTGATCGAGCGCCGGGCCGAAGAAGAACTCGAGTGGGGTGCCACCCGGATCCGTCATGATCACTCCGCCTTCGACGCGGCGCTTTTCGCACGTGTCGAACGGCATCGGAGCGTATTCGCATCCTGCGAAGTCGAGCCGGTCGGTCAGCCGCCGCAGGGCAGCAGCGTCGCGAACCTCCCAGCCGACCGCGGTGACACGATCGGCGTCGCCGGGTTCGACGGTGATCCGAGCGGGCCTTTCGTCCATGCGGAAGTGCAACGCGTCGTCCTCGGGACCGGTGCCGGGCGCAAACCCCAGGACGTCGAATCCGAGTTCGCTCCAGCGCACCATGTCGGTGGCCTGGACGCGAACGTATCCGAGCCCCTTGATCTCAGTCACAGTTGTTCCTTTCGGTAAGCAGAAGAAGCGTCAGATCATCACGCGCAGAGGGCCGTTCGGGACTTCTACCCCCAGTGAGGCCATTGCCGAGGCGTGGTACGTCGTGCTGGTGACGTGGATGGCGTGGTGCAGTCCGGCGTGGGCGTCGCGCCAGAACCGCTGCAACGGGTTGTCCATGCGCAGCGCGTTGCCGCCGGACCGGTCGAAGACCTCGTCGGCAGCGCGCACGGCGCGCCATGCGGATCGGACCTGGTTGCGCCGCGACGTCGCACGGGTTTCGAAGTCGATCTCGTTGCCCGCGTCGACGGCGTCCCAGATGCGGTCGACGTTCGCGAGGAGCTGCTGACGGGCCGCGTCGATTTCCGCGGCGGCGTCACCGAGTGCGTGGAGCACGTACGGATCGTCCTTGATTGCCGTTCCGGCCGCTCCGACCCGGCCGCGCTGGTAGTCGATCCCGGCGGCGAGAACGCCCTCGCAGATGCCGATGGTCGCCGCGGTGATACCGAGCGGGAACATCGTCGACCACGGCATCCGGTACAGGGTTTCGGTCACGCCGTATTCCTTGGCTGCGGTCCCGTCGATCACCTCCCCGGCGTTCATCACCCGATAGCCGGGAATGAATGCATCCCTGACCACGATGTCTTTGCTACCGGTTCCGCGTAGTCCGACGACGTCCCAGGAGTCTTCGACGATCTCGTAGTCGGACCGGGGAAGGATCACGTGCAGGCCCGTGGGTGGCATCGTCGGCTTTCCGTCGTTGCCGCCGACCATCGCTCCGAGAAAGATCCAGTCGCAGTGTTCGGTTCCGGACGAGAACTGCCACCGGCCGGTCATCCTGTATCCGCCGTCGACGGGGATTGCGACGCCGCCCGGCATGTAGGGCGAGGCCTGCCAGGTGTCGGAGTCCGTGCCCAGGATCTCGTCCTGCACCTTGGGGTCTGCGAAGGCGAGTTGCCACGGGTGGACGCCGACGATGCCGCCGACCCACCCTGCGGATCCGTAGATGCTCGCGGTCTTCATCACGGTCTCGGCGAACTCACGCGGGTGTGCCTCGTACCCGTTGTACTTCTTGCGCTGCAGCAATCGGATGATGCCGGCACTCTTCAGGCTCTTGGCCATGTCATCGGTCAGGCGGCCCAAGGAATCGGATTCCTCGGCCCCCGCTCCGAGCACGTCGCCGATTGCGACAATCTTTTCGAGCACTTCGTAGCTCATGTAGTTCTCCTGTGCGGAATGGGAAAGTGTGGCGGTGGATCGCGAGGCGGTCTCCCGACTCACCGGGACTGCCTAGAAGACGCTGCGTCCTGCGGCGAAGTTCTCGTCCACCTCGGTCTGCCAGCTCGCCAGGGCGCGCTCGGTATCGATCTCGAACTCGAAACGGTTGATCATTTCAGGACGCACGTCTTCGATGTCGACGTAGAAGTGCTCTTACCAGCGGCGGAGCTGGTAAACGAACCGTCCCCTTCGCACGGCAAGGGGCCGTAGTACGTTGCGGACGAAGGGCTTTCGTAACTGTAGTTCGTGGACTGGCTGACACCTGCGCGTCCGCTCTCGGCTTCGAGCGCATCACCTGTGCGGCCGTGTGCCCTTCGAACAACCCAGTCGGTCCAGCCCGGATTGCCGTAGATGGGGATCTTGGGTATCGCGAGTTCGGCCGACGGTTTACCGCCCTGCGGGTCGTGCCACACGAACAACTGGCCGCTCACTTCCGCCACCTGCCGCGCACGCGTGCGAGCAATCGGAGGAATCCGGCGGGCATAGGGCATCTCGGCACACTGGCCGTCACCGAGCCAACGCCAATCGTGGAACGGACACGAGATGGTGTCCCCCTTGACCGGTCCTTGCGCCAGATTTCCGCCCGTGTGGCGGCAGTAGGCGTCCAGGACGCTCAGCCGCCCGTCCTCACCGGCGAACACGACAAGCGACGTCCCGAATGCGTCGACCTGATGAAGTTTTCCATCGGCGAAGTCGCGCACCAGCCCGAGGCAGTGCCGGCCACGTGCGTAACGTTGCGGTGGCCCACCCGTGTCGATGACGCGAACCTCGCCGTCTGGGACGGTAGCGTTCACTGGGCCTCCTGATCGACTGATCGCGACAACTTCCCGCAAGTGGGTGTCGTCAGCTTGACGAAGCAGCGAGCGCCTGTGATGTCGGTCTCCCGTTGTGCGGGAGGTCGATTTCGGAGGCCTTCCCCCCGCGTGGCACGGTCACCCACGATAGATACGCCACACACCGGGAACCTATGGTGATCTGAAGCACAATTACTGCACGGCCAGGAGGACGAGTTGAGCACGTCGCACCCCGATGAGGTACCGGTTTCCGTGGTGGACCGGGTGTCGTTGGTTCTCGAGGCCCTGAGCGCCGGACCGATGACACTGGCAAAGGTCACCGCACGAACCGGGCTCCCCAGATCGTCGGCGCATCGCCTGCTCGAACAACTCGCCAATGCCGGGTGGCTTGCCCGATCCCCCGAGCAGACGTACGAACTCGGCGTGAAGGCATACGAGATGGGCCAAGCAGCGCTCAACCAGAACCGACTCCTGCATCACGCGCGCCCCGTGATGCACACCTTCGCTCAGCGAACGGGATTCACCATTCAACTCGGAGTGATCGATCGCGGTGACATCGTCTACCTTGCCAAAGTGAACGGGCGCGCCTCCGGCCCCACGCCGTCGGCCGTCGGGCAACGCGCGCCCGCCCACCTGACCGCGGTCGGGAAGATCATCATGGCGTACTGGGCGGTCCACGGTTGCCACTGGCCCCGCGGACTCCGCGCCCCGAGCGCGGTCGCGTCCCCGCCCCAGGCGGAGTCGACCAGGTTCGACGAGGAACTTGCGCAGGCGCGCGATCGTGGTGCAGCCTTCGACCGCGGTGAGACGTACTCCGGCATCGCATGTGTCGGGGTGTCGATCGGGCCGCCGGATCACATGTACGGCAATTTCGCCGCAATCTCTGTTACTGCGCCGGTCGGTGCATTCGAACACCAGAAGATGGTCGCTCCCCTTCGCGTAGCCGCAGGGGAGATCTGGCAGCGTTGCGTAGCCGCGGACCTCGCGAACCACTGAGCAGATCCGCCCGTCGGCCACCACCATCCGCCCCTCGGTCAGGAATCACGATGGCCGGTAGTGCAGACGATGCGCCCGCCCAGGTCGCAGCACCGGCCGACGAGGGCACTCCGGCCGAGAAAAAGCCGCCGGCGATTGCGCGGGGTTCGATGATGCGCGCACCGGTTTCGGCGACCTCGACGGCAGTGCCGGCAACTACATCGGCCATGTGGAGACTCCCCGTAGGGGCGACCGTCCACACGGGTTCCGGAGGAATTCACCACCGTACGAGCACGATCCGGGCCGTGAACTGCAGCGTCCCGCGGAATCTCGTGACGGACGAAACGGATTCCCGAACGGTGACGAATGGGAGCCTCCCGCCGAGTGGGCGGCGTCCTCGTTCCGGGTTCATATTCACCGCAGCGTGGGAGAAAGCACCCGGGTCAGATACTCCACGATGCGCTCGAAAAGTTCTCTGGCCGGGTCCAGCACAGTGATCATCGTGGCGAAGCCGTGCATCATGCCGTCGTAGCGCTGCAGTTCCACCGGGACACCGGCGGCCTGCATTCGGTACGCATACTCCTCGGTACCGTCCCGCGTGGGGTCCACTTCGGCCGTGACGACGAAAGCGCGAGGAAGTCCGCCCAGGTCCGTGGCGAGACCGGGATTGACGAATGGCGAGTCGCGGGGGGCCCCCTCCGGCGCGTACATGTCCCAGAACCACCGGCAGTCGGCAGGTGAGAGCAGTACCGTCTCGTGTTCAGGATTGGTGATCTCCATCGTCGCGCCCCCATACAGGCTGACCTGCGCTACCGGAAGCGGAAGCCCCGTGTCTCTCAGCTGGCAACTGAGAGCGAATACCAGGGAACCACCGGCACTTTCACCGGCCAGCGCCGAGTTCTCGACATCAGCTGCCCCCAACTCGACCGGACTGGACCGGATCCACTCCCACACGGTCCGGCAATCGTCGAGTGCGGCCGGATACGGATTCTCCGGCGACAACCGGTAGTCGACCGAAACGACGACCACCCGCGCCGCGATGCAGAGTCTGCGGAGATACTCTTCGTTCTGGTCAAGGCCGCCGACGGCAAAACCACCGCTGTGCATCCACTGCACCACAGGAAGACCCATGTCGTCGGATGGCCGGTAAACCCGTACCGGCACTCCGCCCGCAGGAGAAGACACGACGACGTCTTCTCGGTGGTGAACGGGTGTTGTCGCCGGTATCGCCCCTGCCGCCAGTAAGGCACGCAGCTCACCGACAGGTATCAGGTGCATCGGTTTCGCCATCCGAGCAGCCGAAGCATCGACCACTCGCTGGGCGTCCGGGGACAAAGACATACATATTCCGTTTCGTACGAGGAACATCCGGTTCCGGGCGGGCTCGTTTCCGACTTCCGACTTCGACTTCGAATCGATCAGTCCACTCGCCACCGCACCTCAGCCACGACGTGGTCGGCGTATCGCACCGAATCCTGTGTATCGAGCACAACCTCGACACGGCTGAACGCCGGTCCGGTGTCCGTCGTCCGCACAGTGCCGCGCACCACACCGCTCGAGACGTTGTGAGGCTTGCCGTCGATGATCTTGGTCACGAAGATGTACGACGCGAAGGAGAGTTCACCGTTCTCGATGCCGGTCGGAAAGACGTTGGTGCCGTTGTGCCGAAGTGGGTACGGGCTGTTGCTCCGGTGGTCCGTTTTCCACGCCATGACGTCGTCCGCTCCGTGCAGATCGGCTCGTATGAAGTCTTCGTAATCAGTGGTTCCGGTGTCGCTTGCACAGGTGAAGCTGATGTCGTCGGTCATCAATGCCCGCAGTGCCACAGGGTTCCACTCGTCGTAGTGGAACCACCATGCCGCCAGAAGGGCAGCGAGATCGCCAGGAGTAGGGGCCGAATGGTTCATGAAGCCTCTCTTGTCTTTGGTGAACGGCAGATCAGGACAGGTAGTGCCTTGCAGGCCTGCACCGCATTCGGCCTTCCCATAACGCCGAACCATTCGTCGACAGGATCATCGGAAAATCGCTCACCTTCCAGCCTGATTCCCCGATCCGCGGACGAAGCACGGAAGGCCACTGAAGGGAACAGTAATCACCACGTCGCCGCATTCGTTCCCTGCTGCGATCGGACGAACATCGTCCCGGTCCTTCGATGCGCCGTCTTGTAGCAAACAGGTTCTTCCCTGCCGGGCGCAGTCGATCACTCAGCGGGAGGGTGCTTTGCTCTCCACGATCTCGACCGGCCTTATAGAGACACGAGATGGCCCGGCTCGGACGATCTCGGTCGTCACCCCAACCTCGAGGACGGACCATGACCAGCGACAAGCGCTTCGCTTTCACCAAGATCTTCGTCGACGACATCGAAGCCCAAGCCTCCTTCTACCGTGCAGCATTCGAGATGAGAGAAAAGAACCGACTTACCATCGGTACAGGCCGGGACGCCGTGGAGGAGATCATCCTCACCAGCGGACGCGGCGACGATTCGTCACTGATCGTGTGGCGCTATCCCGAGCGCCCCACACCGGCGCAGGGCGAGGCCGTGGTCGGATTCAGCGTCCCCCACCTCGAAGACACTGTGCGAGCCGTCGAGGCAGCGGGAGGAACTGTCCACACCAAGATCGAGCAGATGCCGGAACTCGGATTCGCGGTGGCGTTCGTGAAAGACCCCGAGGGCCACCTCATCGAAATCGTGCAGAACCTGTGAACCCCGCAAGGCGCACGGGCCTTTGCTCCCGAGCTTTCCCTGTACGGGAATACCGTCCGATGACGCAGGACGGTATTCCCGCAGGATTTCGAATATCGATGCAGGTCAACGCGCGTCGAGAGGAGCCTCGGCCGGGTACCGACTCGGTGACATGCTGTAGAAATCGGTCAGCTTCGCAACAAACGCTGCATCGTTCATCGGGTCGCCCGGCTCTACCACATCGGTGCCCTGTGAACGCATATCCTCGATCAACATACCGAACACCTTCTCCGGGTCGAGGTCGTCGGTATGGTCCTGGAAACGGCGAACTTCGCTGAGATCGTCGAACAACAGTGCGGTGTAGTGGATGAGCATGCGCATATCCTCGTCCCCGAACCGCCGGATCTCCTCGTCTCCGTTCCTGATCGACCATTCCCCGTCGGGGCCGGCATACAACTCGGACGTCAGGTCCAGACCGGGGTAGTCGCGCTGGTCCCTGGAACCGTTCCCCTCACGGCGGTGGTACATCCGGGAGTTGTCGGTGAGGAATGCGGTGTTCCAGAACGGTGCAGCGAACCGAGCGGGAGCGCGGTCCGGCCCGTCCGGCCAGTAGGTGAAGCCACCGTCGATGTCGGACTTGTTGAAGTATGTGAGGACCTGCGCGGACTTGACCTCCCATTCGTCGAACAGTCCGCACTTGGACATGATTGCCAGCAACCAGATCGGAGTGTTGAACAAGCCCATTCCGCGGAACACCGCGGTGTCGAAGTGTCCGGCGTCGAAGCTATGGGACGGTCCGCACAGATTGAACAAAAGGTCGTGTGCCATACCGTATTTCGCTCCGTGGAGGCTCCTGGCGGTGTCGAGCAACTTCCGACCGAAATAGATGTCGTGCAGCTCGGGATAGAAGACGACCCCGTCGTTGCCGAGGAAACCCCGGAACACAGGTGCCACGAAGTCGGACAGCTTCGCGTCGGGCTTGCGATCTTTGCCCCCAGATATCGCGAGATACTCCTCGGTCGAGGAAAAGTGGTGCGCGAGAATCAAACGCCACGGGCCGTTCTCGCGGATGACGGAGAACAGGGCCGAGATCTCCTCGGGAGTGTAGAAGTCCTCGATCAGGGACGGCGGCGCAGCAGGGACCATTGGATGGCGCTCGAGGGTCGTCACAGGAGTTCCTCTCTACGTTGAATGTCGCCCGGCCATGGCGGGTGACTTCGTGTCACGCTAGACATGACGCTGCCCTGAGCCGAGGCAGGAGTCCACCAGGCGGGAGACCCGATGGGATCGGGATCGCGGCCCGGCCGCCGTTCCCCCAACCACGCTGAGATGAAGGTTCGCTCGAACACCCGCGGGCCGGTGTCGCACAGCCCCGGACGACGTACCTACTTCGGATCGACCCGGGACACGGTTGCCCGCTCAATGGAACAGTCGGTTCATTCCGCAGGGCGCCTCGTGACCTAATCCAGTCGAGGTTCTGTTGATCCCCCTTTCGCAACATCTCGGGCCCACGTGCCCTGTGTAAGGAGTGCCCTGTGAAGATCCGATCCCGCGCCACTGCGGCGGTCAGCACGGCCGCTGCGGCAATCCTGCTCGTATCTGCCTGTGGTGGTGCGAGCACGTCTCCCGCCGCCGCGCAGTCCGGTGAGCCCCAACGCGGGGGGACCCTGGCGTACTCGTACAACACAGAGTCCCAATCGATCGATCCGGCGACGTGCGCGATCGGCATCGGTGTGGGACCGTGCCAAGCGGTTTACGGCGCTCTGCTCTACTACAACGCCGATACAGCCGAGATCGAACCCGGAATGGCCGAGTCGTTCACCACGGAGGACGGAAAGACGTGGACGCTGAAACTGCGCCCCGGCCTCACCTTCACCGACGGCACCCCGTTCGACGCAGCCGCCGTCGATTTCAACTGGAAGCGCATTCTCGATCCGGCACTCCTGTCCCCCAGCGCTTCCGCGGCCAAGACCATCGATTGGGAGGTCGTCGATCCGACGACCATTGTGGTCACCGCGAAGAATGTCAATCATCAGCTCGATTTCGATCTCACCGAAGCACTCGCATATATCGCTTCCCCCAAAGCTATCCAGGAGAAAGGCCCCGACTTCGGAAACAATCCGGTCGGCGCAGGGCCGTTCGTCCTTGCCTCCTGGGCACGCGGTACCGAGATGACACTCGACCGCAATCCGAGTTACTGGGATCAACCCCGCCCCTACGTCGACCAGCTGGTGATCAAGACGATTCCCGCCGACGATCAGCGCTTCAACGCACTCCAAGCCGGAGAGGTCGATGTCATGGCGGTGACGGTTCAGAAGTACGCCGAGCGCGCCGGGAACGCCGGTATGAATGTCACGCATGCGACTTTGCTCGGCGGAACGGGGATTCGGCTCAGCCACCGCGGCGCGCTGGCCGATCAGGGCGTGCGCACCGCAATGGGTAAGTTGATCGATAACAACCAGATCATGAGCGCCGTGTATCCCGGTGAGCCGGTCGCAACCGGATTCACCCCTGAGGACAGTGCGCTCTACGACGCCGGCTCGGCGTGGCCCGAGCGAGACGTCGAAGGAGCCCAGCAGCTCATCGATGAATACCGTGCCCGCACCGGAAGCGGTGAGATCGAGCTCAGCTACGTGATCACAGCAGGAAGCCCCGTTCTGAACCAGACCGCGGAGTTGATCCAGAGTCAGCTCCAACAGGTCGACGGCTTGCGGGTACGTATCACTCCTCTGGAGGGAGCGGCATTTGCGACAGCTCTCACCACCGGCGACTACGACCTGATCGTCAGCGCGCTCGGGGGCGCTCACCCCGACAACCTGTACAAGGTCTTCCGTACCGGAGGATCATCCAACAATTCGGGATACTCCAATCCCGTCGTCGACGAAGCACTCGATCTCACGCGCACCTCGAACGACCCTCAGGTCGTGCAGGACGCGTACAAGACCGCCATCAACGAGCTGGTCGATACCACCGCCTACCGCTTCTGGCGCCACGCCAGAACAGATCTGATCAGCCCGGCGAACGTCCAGGGAGTCGAAGCCGCATACCAGTACTGGTTCCGGCCGGAATTGGCGTGGATCGGTCGGTAGCAGCACGAAACTGCCGGATACAGGAGCGGAAGGACGATCGGTTGATACACAGAGCCACAGCGCGATACGCCGCCAGACTCGCAACTGTGTTGGTATTGGTGAGCGTGGCGACGTTCGCTCTCCTGGAGTTCATTCCCGGCGACCGCCTTGCTGCGGTGCTACCGGAAGGTGCGACGCCGGAAATGCGCGCCGCCGCCGAGGAACGATTCGGCCTGAATGGGTCGTCGGCCGAGCGTTACTTCACGTGGCTCGGCCACGCGTTGCAAGGTGACCTCGGTCGTTCGATGCAGTCACAGGTACCGGTGACAGAATCCGTACTCGAACGACTCCCTGTCACATTGGAACTCGCAGCCCTGTCGATCGTGCTGGCATTACTCGTGGCGGTTCCGATCGGCGTATATTCCGGCTACCGACCGGGCAGCGTCGTCGACCGGATCGTGACATTCGTGTGCTCGGTCACCCTGTCCATCCCGAGCTTCCTTCTCGGCGTGTTGCTTGTGTTCGTTTTTGCCGTGACACTTTCTGCGCTGCCGGTCACCGGATGGACGCCGTTGTCCGAAGGATTGGTACCCCATATACGCAGCTTGATTCTGCCCGTCGTCACCCTTGCTGCGGTCGAGACCGTCGGATTCATCCGGCTCCTGCGCAACGACATGGTGGCCACCCTGCAGCAGGATTTCGTGTTGTCCGCCCGCGCCCGCGGTCTCTCCACGCCCCGGATCCTGCTCGCACACGCGTTACGCCCGTCGGCCTTCTCCCTCCTCACTGTGATGGGCGTGTCGCTCGGCCGTCTGATCGGAGGAACGGTCATCGTGGAGACCCTGTTCTCACTACCCGGGCTGGGCACATTGGTCGTCACCGCGATCACCGGCCGGGATTATCTCCTCGTGCAGGGCATCGTGCTGGTGGTCGCTGTCGCCTACGTCCTGCTCAATGCCCTCGTCGACCTCACCTATCCGCTTCTGGACCCGAGAGTGAGGATCTCGTGAACCACAGCCCGGACGAGACGGCATCGGTCAGCGTGGCAGAGCCGACCACCACTGTTCTCCCTACCGGTGGAGGCGCGCTCCTGACGGAGCGTCCGCCACAAACCACGACACTCGGGCCGGTACAACGTCGCCGCAGGCGAGGCCGTGACATCGGCGCGTATTTCGGGATGTGCTGGCTGGTGGCAATCGTCCTGGCCGCGGTCTTCGTCGACCTGCTGCCGCTCCCGGCGCCGGATGTCATCGGAGACAAGTATTCGCTACCGGCTTTCCAGAGCATCGGACACGTACTCGGTACCGATCAGCTCGGTCGCGATCAATTGAGCCGTGCGCTACATGGGGCTCGGATCTCGCTGTCGGTGGCAATCGGCGCAACTCTGCTCGCGATGCTCGTCGGTACGACAGGAGGTTTGGTGGCCGGCTACTTCCGGCGCGCGTTCGACGTGGTTTTCGATCTGTCCACGAACACGATCCTTGCCTTCCCTCCGCTGATCCTGCTCATCGCACTTGTGGCACTTCGGGAACCGAGTGCGGTGACACTCGCAATCGGACTCGGCGTGGTGGGTGCACCGACATTCGCGCGCATTGCCCGCGCCAATACCATCGCGTATGCCGAACGGGATTTCGTGACTGCGGCGAAATCGATGGGTACGAGCAGTTTTCGAATACTCGCGCGCGAAATACTCCCGAACGTGCTCCTACCGGTCGTGTCCTTCGCCACCGTAGTCGCGGCAACCCTCGTCGTTGCCGAGGGATCGCTCAGCTTCCTGGGTCTGGGTGTGCCCCCACCGACGCCCAGCTGGGGCGGAATGATTGCCGCGGGTCGCGAGAGCTTGTACGAGAATCCGGCCCTGGTGCTGGTGCCAGGTGTCTTCTTCTTCCTCACCGTATTCGCCTTGAACCGGGTCGGCGACTGGGCACGTGATCGCGTGGGACGGGAGTCTTCGCTATGACAACCGATGGAAGGGACGTAGGCGCTGTGACTGAGCTACGACAGCGACCACACGAAACCGATACACCGACGTTGTCGGTGACCGACCTTCGCGTCTGGTTCGATTCACCTCGCGGAATGGTCCGGGCGGTCGACGGTGTCACGCTCGACGTCACGCAGGGACGCACACTCGGCGTCGTCGGAGAGTCGGGCTCGGGCAAGTCGGTGCTCGCGCGGACGGTGATGAACATCCTGGCCCCCAGTGCGGTTGTACAGCGGGGCTCTCGCATCGAGTTCGAGGGTCGCGACATCGCCGCCCTCCGACGCGATGAATCCCGACGGTTGTGGGGCGCGCAGCTTGCGATGGTGTTCCAGGATCCGATGACATCACTCACTCCAGTGCTGACGATCGGTGCGCAACTCACCGAAACACTCCGCCGTCATCTTCCGATCAGCAAGTCCGATGCCCTGCTCCGGGCTGAGGAACTGCTCGAATGGGTCGGCATACCAGAACCTCGAAAACGGTTGAATCAGTACCCACACAACCTGTCCGGCGGTATGCGTCAACGGGTGGTGATTGCGCTGGCGCTGGCTTGCTCTCCACGCTTGCTGATCGCGGACGAGCCGACGACAGCACTCGACGTGACGGTGCAACACCAGATCCTCACATTGTTGCAGCGGCTGCAGCGGGAGAACGGCATGGCGATGGTTCTCATCACGCACGACCTCGGTGTGGTGGCGGGCCGGTCCGACGATATCGCTGTGATGTACGCGGGGCGGGTTGTCGAGCAGGCGCCGACGAGAGTTCTCTTCCGGGAGATGCGGCACCCGTACACGCGTGCTCTGATGAGATCGATACCGCGAATCTCCGATCCGAGCCACACCAGACTCCGGGCGATTCCGGGACGTCCCCCCACTGTCGTCGATCCACCACCCGGGTGTGCGTTCGCGGCGCGTTGCCCACACGCCCGACCACGCTGTCTCGCAGAGACACCGGCGCTGAATTCTCAGGCTACAACCGGTGATCGGCACCGGTATGCGTGTTTCTTTCCCGTAAGCACACCTGCCGGCGACGTCGCCTGGGAGACGAACCTGAACGACGGACGGACCGCCGCCGGCCTTCCGGTCGACTCGAGGAGCGTGGGGTAGATGGCAGGGACAGGAACGGCACATTTGCGCGAACATGACGGCGAGGATCTTCTGCTCAGCGTGCGAAATCTGGTCGTGGAGTACGACACCGGCCGGGCCGGGAAGGTACACGCCGTTTCGGACGTCAGTTTCGACGTGCGACGTGGAGAAACACTGGGAGTCGTAGGCGAATCGGGTTGCGGCAAATCGACAGTCGCCAAGGCCGTCATGCAATTGCCGCCACCCACCTCCGGCGAGGTCCGATTCAAGGGCATCGACCTGACGGGTATGTCACGGCGGCAGCTGAGGTCCGTACGCCGCACCGTGCAGATGATCTTTCAGGACCCGATTTCGTCCCTCAATCCTCTTCGGAAGGTTCGGCACATTGTTGCCGAGGGTCTCGACGTCGCAGGTGATCGCAGTCGTGCCGAGAAGCGGGCAATGGTCGAGGACATACTCTCTGTGGTCGGCCTCGACCCGGAGACGGCGGGCGACCGCCGACCGCACGAGTTCTCGGGTGGACAGTGCCAACGTATTTCCATCGCCCGCGCCATGGTCGTCGAGCCCGAGCTGGTCATATGCGACGAACCCGTGTCCGCCCTCGACGTGTCCGTTCAGGCACAGATCCTCAATTTGCTCGCGGATATGAAGGACCGCTACGGGTTGACATTGCTGTTCATCGCGCACGACCTCGCCGTCGTCAAGAACGTCAGTGATCGCGTGATGGTCATGTACCTCGGCAAGATCTGTGAGGTCGCAGCACCCGACCAGCTCTACGCGCAACCCCTGCACCCGTATACCGAAGCTTTGTTGTCGGCCATCCCCGAACCAGACCCGGATGCCGAGGCCACGGAGATCATCTTGTCCGGAGATCTGCCGTCACCCATCGACCCCCCGAGCGGGTGCCGCTTCCGCACCAGGTGTCCGCGAGCAGAAACGGTCTGCGCCGAAAAAGAACCACAGATCCGTGAGATGCGACCCGAGCACTTTGTGGCGTGCCATTTTCCCGCAGTATCCGATTCAGCTTGACGGAGAGTCGTGCCGACGGCTGAAGCCGAAGGATCCGAGGTATCCGTTCGATCGACTCGGAAACCTGTCCCGCAAGGCGGGAGGTGACCGTGCCACAGTGCTTTTCACGACCGTAGGGTTCTCGCCATGGCAGACGAAACGATATATGTGATCGACCGTGTGGTCACCAAACCCGGGTGTGCCCGTCAGTTCGTCGACGCGTACGTCGCGGACTATGTACCCGGAGGGCGCACGCGGGGAATGACACTCGATCGGGTCCTCGTCAGCCCCCCGATCTGGATCGACGACGCCTGCAATACCGTCACCATCACATGGACCGTCAGAGGTACCGAAGCATGGTGGGAAATGACTCGGCGAGGCCGCCGCGACCCCGGGCTCGGAATATGGTGGAAAAAGATCGATGATTTGATCGTGGAACGATCTCGCACCATGGCCGCCGAAGCCGGCGCAATAAAGGGATTGAACGATGTATAACGTGACCCGTGTCGTCCATTTCGACGACAACGCCGACAGCTCGGACCGCGCCGAATACATCGAGAAGACCCGTCTCGCGGTGAAGGACCTCCGAACCCCGTGTCACCTGGTATCTCCGACACTGCCAGGAGTCATCAACGGTGGTGAACTGCTGGTCCACCTGCAACTCCCGGTGACGGACGGTGCGGCCGAGGTTGTCGGTACGCTCGACGACGCTCTCGACGCCGCCGGGGTCTCCCGAATCGACGGTGTGCAGTATCACCCATCCCCGGGGCAGTCGCGCGCCGGCGTTCCTCGGAGCGTCTACCGTGCGCTGTTGCTGCGAGTCGCTCCCGGCACGACGGAAGCGACCGTCGAACGTTTCGAGCAGGATTTGCTGAGAATGCCCCGGTACATCCCGTCCATCGGTGCATGGCGGCTCAACCGCGTGGAGAAGTCCGTGGGGCCTGTCGAGTGGACCCACGTGTGGGAACAGGAGTTCACAGATCGCGCGTCACTCATGGGCCAGTACCTCGAACATCCGATCCATTGGAGCGTCGTGGACCGCTGGTTCGATCCCGAGTGCCCGGAGGCTGTGGTCCTCGACCGGGTGTGTCATACCTTTTGCGCAATCGGCGACAACGTCATCCGATGACGACGTACCCCGGCGCTTTCGCCACCCCGGAGAGAAGAACACGATGACCGCCCGGCCCGCCGCGGATGACCGGATCTACGATCCGGACGTCCGTTCGGTCATCGTCGCGATGCGCGAACGGCATATCGTGTCTCTGCGGGCCAATGGAATCGACCTAAGCCGTCGATCGCTCGAATCGATCTCCCGGACCGGACATTCGCGCCGTTCACTCCCTCGAAGTCGACGGCCCTCACGGCCCTGTACCCGTACGGATCTACACCCCCACTCCACACCCACACGGGCCGCGCCGACCGCCCTCGTCTGGTCCCACGGGGGAGGCACGATCATGGACTCAATCGATTCTTCGATCCCCTTCGCGCGAGGTCGCGGCGGCGGCAGATGCTGTGGTCCTCAACGTCGGTACCACCTTGCTCCGGAACCTCTGTATCCCGTTGCCCACGACGAGTCCTCTGCGAGGTGTGCTGGGTCCACGAGCGCGCCGAACAGCTGGGTCTGGATCCTGCTCGCGTCGGTGTCGGTGTTCGATGTCGATGTCGATTGTGCCGGAGGCCTTGCCGCCGCAACCGCTCTACCTGCGCGCAACGAGAACGGACCACACCTTGCGCAACAAGTCCTGGCCTATCCGGGGCCGGAACGGAGACGAGATCGGCCGACCTTTCGGCATTACCACCGGCGATCGCGGTATGCGGATATGCAGACCCACTCCATGACGGTGTGGAGGACTACGGCCGGCGACGGCAAGAGGCGGGCTCACTGGTCGCTGTTCGATTCGCGCATGCGAACCGACGCTGCTCCACGAACCCGGGCTCACCCTCTTGCTGTTACGTGAACGAGGCCTGCCGAGCTCACGGAACTCAGCAGACCTCGTTCACTCGGTCATGTGGACCGATGGGTCCTGACAGGTCGGTTCGATATCAAAAGGGGCCGTCTGCAGACCGGTCTTCGCTCGCCACGAACGCCTCAATTCTCGGGTCCGACGTGACGAACCTGCCGGCAGCGATGTTATCGTCAACTTCCTTCTGCCAGAAGGAGATAGCACGCTCCGTGTCGATCTCGAACTCGAACCGGCGCGTCATCTCGGGTGTCACGTCCTCGACGTCGACGTAGAACTGCTCGTACCAACGACGGAGTTGGTAGACGGGACCGTCCTCCTCACACAGCAGCGGATTGTCGATCTTCGTCTTGTTTCGCCAGATCTCGACGTCTTGGACGAAGCCGAGTTCGACACCGCTCGCGAAGCTCCGGGCAATCCCGGTTGCCTCTTCCGCGGTCAAGCCTGCCGGCTTCTTCACGGCCACCCCCCATTGCAGAACGAAACTGGTGGGAGATACGGGGTAGTGGCAGTTGATCAGAACCGTCTCGAGTTCGCCGACCGGGGTTGGACTCCAGAGGTAATCGATCATGTAGGACGGCCCGTAATAGGCTGCTTCCGAACGGCCGATCGATTCGTCGTCGTGCGAGTAACTCGTCCCCAGATCTACGTCCGACCTCGGCTTGGAGTTCATGTTCTGGCTCGCGACGTGACCTTCGAAGACATTCTTGAAGTACACCGGGAACGAGTAGTGGATGTAGAAGAAGTGGGCCATGTCCACCACGTTGTCCACGATCTCCCGGCAGTGTGATCCTTCGATCGTCAATCGGTTCCACGTGAACTCGGTCCACTCGCCCGAATCGTATCCCTCGATCTCCGGAATGGTGACCTCCGGCGGCGGCGGGTTTCCCTCCGGGTCGTGCCAGATGTACAGCTGCCCGTTGCGCTCGAGAGTCTTCCACGCTTTCGTCCGTGCGAGAGGCGGAACCCTGCGGGCGTACGGGATGCCCGAGCACCGACCGTTTCCCGCCCAACGCCAATCGTGGAACGGGCACGCCACGGAATCACCCTTGATCGTGCCCTGCGTGAGGTCGCCGCCCATGTGGGGGCAGTAACCGTTGAGTACCTGCAACGACCCCGTTGTGTCGGCGAATACGACCAGTTTCGAGCCGAAAGCCTCCACAGCATGTGGCTTGCCGTCACGAAACTCGTCGAGCACACCCAGGCAATGCCAGCCGCGCGCGTACCGGGTGGGCGGCGGAGCCGACTCGATAACGCGGACCTCGCTGTCGGGCACAGTCATTGATACCTCCGTGTCGCAGAAGACTCGAGTTCGATGTGCGGGTAGTGATCGAGGAATCGAGCCGGAAACTCACCGGACTCTAGGAAGGCCGTCGGAACGGGGGCCAGAGAGATGTTCGCTCAGTGGAACGCGGCACCGACGTCCGGAGTGACTCGCTTCACATTTTGGGTTCGGTATGCCACTATTCCTAATCGAAATAGCCAAGTCCCGCGCCGACGGCGCCGCGGTTGTAGGAGTACCCATGACGATGCAGTCCGGACCCGACCAGACACCCAGCGCGGTACTCGACCGCGTCAGTCTCGTACTCGACGCATTCGACGGTGTCGGTCGTCTCACGCTCGCCCAGATCGTGCGCCATACGGGTCTGCCGCGCTCCTCGGCCCACCGCATGCTCGAACGGCTGGTGTCCATGCGATGGCTCCACCGCGAGGGCCGCGACTACATGCTGGGGCTGCGGTTGATGGAACTCGGCTCACTCGCCGTCCATCAGGACCGACTGCACTCCACCGCGTTGCCGCACCTGCAAGAACTCCATCGCGCTACCGGCTTCGTCGTGCACCTCGCAGTCCTCGAAGGTGACGATCTCGTCTACCTCGAAAAGATAGGCGGCCGCCTCGCGACGGCCGTTCCCACCCGCATCGGAGGACGTCGTCCGGCGCACAGCACCGCCCTCGGCAAAGCCCTCCTCGCCTACGAGGGCACCCCCGGCCCCACATTCGAACACATCCGCGAGAACGGGATCGCTTACGAAAAAGAGGAGTCCCTACCCGGATTCGGGTGTATCGCCGTGCCGATCGGCCTCGTCGGCTCCGCGGTGGCCGCAGTCTCGGTGTGCGGACCGCTGGCCCATCTGCGTTTCGATCATCGGTTCGGCGCACCCGTCCGATCGGCAGCAACCGCAATCCGGCGCTCCCTCGATCGCAACCACGTCACCCCGACGCTTCAGCGCCGCCGGCCGGTCCGGTCGACGACCGGTGCGCGGGAACCTCAGTACGCCTGAGGGTCGTTACCGTTCGCGGGCGCGGAGCCGGCGAACCGGTCTCCCATGAGCCCTTCGGGCACGCCCTTCCAGCTGCCGGGATTGCGCGGGCGCGGCACACCGAAGTCGTCGATGTCGCTGCGCGCGAATTGCACTGCCGCGCGGTCGATATCGTCGAGCAATTCGGTGAACAGCTCGATCTCGGCTCGGAAGTACCGCTCTGCCCATCGCAGGCTCATCTGCGAGAACGCCCATCCCGGTTCACGTTCGGAGTGCTCCGCGTGCTCACCGGCACGACGCAACTTCTCTTCGAGATTGACGATGTGGTCGCGCACGATTGCCTTCAGCTGGTCCGGATCATTGAGATGACCCATATACATCCGGAGCATAACGCTGTGCTTGAGCACGGGTACCTCCACCGGCGCCTCACGCGACCACGTGCGCACCGCGTCGATTCCCGGCTCTGTTATCGCGTACATCCGCCGCCCGCGTGTGCCAGGCTCACTCACCAGACGGGACCGCACCAATCCGAGCTTCTCGAGCTTCTTGAGCTCCGCGTAGACCTGGCTGACAGACGGACTCCAGTAGTAGAACCCGATACTCCAATCCGCCCATTTCTTCAGATCGTTGCCGGTCAGTTCTTCCCCGAACGAGAGCATTCCGAGCACCGCCCAACTCGTAGGCGGTAGTGCTGGATACTGCTCGGATTCAGGTTCGGACACCGTCAAAGCGTAACAACGGCCGTACCCCACGTGCGGTCCGAATCTCCCGCTCCGCGGGAGACCAACCCTCGTTCGCGAAACGACACCGATAGCCTCGGCCGATCGATCTCCCTCCCGCCACGCATACAGGAGTACCCGTGACAACATCCGACGTAGCCGGCCTGCCGGAACGAATTCGGGCCACAGTGACCGCTTATCTCCGGGCAGTGGCTTCCGGTTCCGCCACCGACATCGCTGCGCTGTACACCGAAGACGCCGCACTGGAGGACCCCGTCGGCAGCGAACCCCGTGTCGGCCGCGCCGCAATCACCGAGTTCTACAAAGCTGTGGAAAGCACCGAGAACACAACGGAACTGCACACTCTCCGGATCAGCGGCACAAGCGCCGCTTTCCACTTCCGGGTCACCACGAAAGTCGCCGGACAGACCTACGAGATCGAGCCCATCGACGTCATGACGTTCGACGCAGCGGGCAGCATTACGAGCATGCGCGCCTTCTGGGCACCGAGCGACATGCTCGAGCGCTGACGGAACGGACCGACAAGTGCAGCCCGTAACCTGTCGCACCTGCGGCAACCGCGCACTCGCAGAGAAGTACAGCGAGGCCCACACCAGCATTCAATGGCTCACCGATGCCACGCAGACATGTCCGCGCCTCCTCGCCGATGCCGGAACTGGCCACTCGCCCTCATGGGTTCCCTCCTGCCCCGAATTACGCGACACGATCGACGCCGTCGCCCGCAGCGGCGAATTGCCCATGAGCCACCGCAGCCAGTCCACCGCCTTCGACCAGGAGACCTTCCGTGACGGATCGTGACATCCCCGACGTGCTCGCGCCCGCGAAGCTGGGCCCGATCACCCTGCGTAACCGCATCATCAAAGCCGCCACGTTCGAAGCCGCGACTCCCGGAGCGCTCGTGTCGGACGATCTCATCGAATACCACCGCCGGCCCGCCGCAGGTGGCGTCGGAATGACCACGGTCGCGTACTGCGCTGTGCAGCCCGAGGGTCGGACGGAAGCGAACCAGATCTGGATGCGGCAGGACGCTGTGCCGGGCTTGCGCCGCCTCACCGACGCCGTCCACGCAGAAGGCGCTGCGGCCTCCGCGCAGATCGGCCATGCCGGGCCCGTCGCCAACGAAGCCAGCACCGGACTGCCCGCACTCGGACCGACCCGCCAGTTCAACCCGCTGGGCATGCGCATGGTTCGTGCCGCCACCCTCGCCGATATCGACCGCATTCGGCGGGCGCACGGTGACGCAGCCCGCTATGCCGTAGAAAGTGGGTTCGACGCCGTAGAACTCCACTTCGGCCACAACTACTTCGCCAGCTCGTTCCTCAGCCCGAAGATCAACAAGCGCACAGACGAGTACGGCGGGTCCCTCGCCAACCGCGCGCGCCTGGTACGCGAAACGGCGCGCACAGTGCGGGAAGCAGTCGGGGGCAAGATCGCCATCCTCGCAAAGCTGAACATGGACGACGGCGTACCGGGCGGATTCTGGCTCGACGAAGCCGTTCAGGTGGCTCAGTGGCTGGAAGAGGACGGCTCACTCGATGCCATCGAACTGACCGTGGGTAGCTCGCTCCTGAACTCGATGTACCTGTTCAAGGGCGACGTTCCCCTGCGCGAGTTCGCCGCGGAGATGCGCGAGCCGGTCCGCACCGGAATGAAGCTCGTAGGCAAGCACTTTCTCAAGTCATATCCTTATCGAGATCTCTACATGCTCGAGGACGCGCGTCAGATCCGCGCGGCCGTGAAGATGCCACTGGTTCTCCTGGGTGGTGTGACGGACCGCGCAGGCATGGACACCGCGATGGCCGAAGGCTTCGAATTCGTCGCCATGGCGCGCGCACTCCTGCGAGAGCCGGACCTGATCAACCGGATTGCCGACGAACCGAGCCACCGATCGTTGTGCATCCACTGCAACAAGTGCATGCCCACGATCTTCACGGGCACGCGTTGCGTCCTGGTGACCCCGGGTGCCCGGCCCTGAACGCGCTCGCGTAGGCGTCGCGGGGTTGCGTTGACCGGCGCCGGGGCAGACAACCACCGCTTCCTTCCCGCTCTGCGGGATACCAGGCGTGAAGCCCCCACGAGCATGACGGACACTGGAGGGAATACGGACGGTGAGAGGAGCCCTTCGATGACGGCAGAACATGCGGTGCTGGATCCGCGCACGATGCGCGACGTGATGGGCAACTTCTGCACGGGAGTCACGGTCATCACCGCGCTCGACGGCGACGCGCCGCTCGGCTTCGCGTGCCAGTCGTTCACCTCGGTGTCGCTGGACCCGCCGCTGGTCTCCTTCTGCCCCGCTCGCACGTCCACGACGTGGCCGCGCATCCGCGAGATCGGCACTCTCGCCATCAACGTCCTCGCGGAGAGCCAGCGCACGTTGTGCGCGGCGTTCGCCGTCAGCGGTGGCAACAAGTTCCGCGGCGTCGACTGGGTGCCCGGCGACAACGGTGCCCCTGCCCTCGACGGCGCGCTCGCCCGCGTGGAGGCGACCGTGGAAACGGAGCACGACGCCGGCGACCATACGATCGTGGTGGCACGCGTCACCGGCCTGACAGCGCTGCCGTCCAACGGCCCGTTGCTGTTCTACCGCGGCACCTATGGGCACTTCGACCGGCTGTGACGGCCGCCTCCCGGAATAGCGGGCGGCTACCCCGGGTTGCACCCAGGGTGTGCCCAGCTGCCGGTGGCGGGCCCCGGACGAAGGATTCTCGGTGACTGTTCCTCTCTCCATCCTCGATTTGGCCCATATCGGCGAGGGTGAAACCGCTCGCGACAGTTTCGACGCCAGCGTGAAGATGGCACAGCTCGCCGAACGGTGGGGGTACCGCCGGATCTGGTACGCCGAGCACCACAACATGCCGACCATCGCGTCGTCTGCGACGAGCGTGCTGATCGCGCACGTCGCGGCGCACACGTCGTCGATCCGGCTCGGCGCCGGCGGCATCATGCTCCCGAACCATTCGCCGCTGACGATCGCCGAGCAGTTCGGCACGCTCGCGACGCTGCATCCCGGTCGCATCGATCTGGGGCTGGGCCGGGCACCGGGCAGCGACCAGAAGACGATGCGGGCGTTGCGACGCGACCCGTCGTCGGCCGACAGCTTCCCCCAGGACGTCCTCGAACTCCAGGGGTATCTGAAGGGTGCCTCGCGCATCCCGGGTGTCGACGCGGTTCCGGGTAAGGGCACCGATGTGCCGCTGTACATTCTGGGCTCATCGCTCTTCGGCGCGAAACTTGCTGCCCTGCTGGGTCTTCCCTACGCGTTCGCGTCGCATTTCGCGCCGCAGGCTCTCGAGGAGGCAGTCACGCTGTACCGCCGCGAGTACCAGCCGTCCGAGCAGCACCCGGAGCCGTACGTCATCGCCGGTGTAGGTGTCATTGCCGCGGATACCGCCGACGAAGCGGCAGCGATGTTCGAAGCCACCAAGCGTTCACGCGTCGTGCAGATGGTCGGGCGTGGGCGCACGTTCACCGAGGAGGAGATCGATCTGCTCCTCGACTCCCCCGCCGGCTACCAGGTCCTCACGATGCTGAAGAACACCGCGGTGGGCACCCCGGCCGAGGTGCGCGACTACCTCGACCGCTTTACCGAGCGCGCGCAGGCCGACGAACTGATCGTCGTGTCGTCGGCTCCCGGACGCGACGCGTGGTTGCGGTCGCTGGAACTCGTCGCCCAGGTCAGCGATCTCGTCCCGGCCTGACAGCAGGTCCCGGACGGCTCTTACCCTTGCTCCGTACTCGTGGGTACACTTTGCCGGCCGTCCCAGACCGGCGGCCTCGACTCGTCGACCGCAGGAGCACCATGAAGTACCGCACCCGCGTATGTGCCGCCGTCGCCCTGACTGCGGCGGCCACCCTCACTGCTCCCGCAGCGGCGAGCAGCGAGACCCTTCCCGCAGACGCGCCGACCATCACGCTGACGGTCACCAACGACACCGACGCGCCCATGGTGCTCGGCGCGGCGACCATTCCCTACGGGCAGTGGGTGAACGAACCGGCGAGCGTCGTCCCGGCGCACACAACGGAAGTCGTGACCGCGGGAAGTGCCGATCGACGCGGATTCGGCATGCAGGTCACCTACACGATGCCGGGCGAGGCCACCGCCGTGCTCATGGCCAGTAACCACGGCACGGGAATCGCCAACGCCGACGGCACGCGGATCGACGGCGCCAACAGGCATGCGTACACCGCTGCCGCGCAGGTCGATGCCGGCTTTCCGTTCATGAACGTCACGTACACGATCGGTCGGGGCAGTTCCTGACACCGCGGTTCCCGACACCGCTGCTACCGGGCGTCGCACGCCCCTGAAAAGCGAAACTGAAAAGCGAAACCCCCGCGCCCTGTCGGACGTGGGGGTTTGTGCTGTTGTGCGTCAGGATTCGCGCGCGTGCCTCGGCTTCCACACGACCAGCGCGTTGGTGCGCGGCACGGGCACCAGATCACGCCGTGCGGAGCGCAACTGCGCGACCTCGGTGGACAGTTCCGCGACCCGCTGCTGCAGTGCCTCGACGTGGTTGGTCAACTCGATGATCCGTTTGATCCCGGCGAGGTTGACACCTTCGTCCTGGGAAAGCCGCTGCACCTCACGGAGCAGTTCGACGTCGCGCGGCGAATAACGCCGTCCGCCACCGCTGGTGCGGTGCGGGGTAACCAGTCCCAGCCGGTCGTAGTTACGCAGTGTCTGGGCGTGCATCCCGGCGAGTTCTGCGGCGACCGAGATGACATAGACACGCGCATCGGGATCCGGCGGGAGATTCCGGGGAGTTCCCGTATCGCTCATCACGCACCTGCCCATCCTTCACGCGGGTCGAATCCGCCGGCCTCTTCGGCACGAAGATAATCGCGCAGCGCTTCCGTCGCCTGTTCGTCGAGCTTCTGCGGGATGGCGACCTTGACGGTCACGAGCAGATCTCCCGCACCGCCCCCGCGCTTGGGGACGCCGCGGCCCCGCACCCGCAGAACCCGGCCGTCGGCCGTGCCCGCCGGGATCTTGAGACCGACCCGGCCGTCGAGCGTGGGAACCGACACGGTGCTGCCGAGCACGAGTTCTCCGTAGCTGACCGGCAATACGAGTGTCAGGTTGTCGCCGTCCCGGCCGAACACGCGGTCGGGCCGGACGTGCACGATGACGAAGAGGTCGCCCGACGGCGCACCCCGCAGGCCGGCCTCGCCTTGCCCGGCGAGGCGGATGCGGGAACCGTCCTTGATGCCCGGAGGTACGCGCACGGTGATGGTGCGGGTGCGCTCCTGGACGCCGCTGCCGCGGCAGTCACGGCACGGGCTGTCGATGATCGAGCCCGAACCGCGGCATTCGTCGCACGGCTCGGAGAATCCGAAGGCGCCCTGGTTGCGGGAGACGATCCCGCTTCCGTTGCACTGCGGGCACACCCGCGGGCTGGTGCCCGGCTCGGCGCCGCTGCCGTGGCAGGTGGTGCACGGCGCGGGACTGGTCAGACGCAACGGAACGGTGACGCCTTGCACGGCGTCACGGAAGTCGAGGGTCGTCTCGGTCTCGATGTCGCCGCCGCGGCGTGGCCGCGAGCGGTTCGCACCGCCGCCGGGTGTCGCACCGCGGTTGAAGAGGCCTCCGAAGAGGTCGCCCAATCCACCGTCGCCGGCCCCGCCGCCCCCGAAGAGGTCACCGAGGTCGAATGTGGTGCTGCCCCCGGAGAATCCGCCTCCGCTGGGCTGGAAGCCGCCGCCATAACCTCCGGACGCGAACATCCGGCGGGTCTCGTCGTATTCCTTGCGCTTGGCCGGGTCGGACAGCACGGCGTTCGCCTCGCTGACCGACTTGAACCGCTCCTCGGCCGCGGCATCGCCGGGGTTGGCATCGGGATGCAGATCCCGAGCCAACTTGCGGTAGGCCTTCTTGATGTCTTCTTGCGAAGCGTCGGACGAGACGCCCAGGTCCTTGTAGAAGTCCTTTTCGATCCACTCCCGCTGGCTCACCGGGCGTCTCCTCCTCTCGCTCTTGTTGTTCTTACTCTGTGCCGGCGCTGTCGGACGGCGATTGCTCCGGCGTGTCCGCCGGATCGCCGTCGGTGACAGTCACCATCGCATGCCGCAGAATCCGGTCGCCGACGCGGTAACCCTTGCGCAGGATCGTGCCCAGCACCGGGTTGCTGCCGTCGCCTTCCATCTGGACCGCTTCGTGCAGTTCCGGATCGAACACGTCGCCCTCGTCGCCGAAGCCGACGAGGCCGAGTCCGGTCAGAATGCGGGTGAGCTTGTCGCTCACCGCCTTCAGCGGTCCGGATTCGAGGTCGCCGTGGGCACGGGCCCGATCCAGATCGTCGACGACGTCGAGGAACTGCGCCACCACCGAGGCCTTCGCGGACTCGCCGATGGCGGCCTTCTCGCGTTCGGCCCGGCGACGGTAGTTGGTGTACTCCGCGGAGACGCGCTGCAGATCCGCGGTACGTTCCGCGAGTTCCGCTTCGGTGGAGACGATCTCCTCGACGCGGACCTCCTCGCCGTCCTCGTTCTCGACGACGCCCTCGTTCACGGTGCCCTCGTTTTCTACGGTGCCCTCGGCAGGGGCACCGGTGCCCTCACTCGACTCGGCCGCGTCCCGTACCTCGAAGGTCTCGGGATCGATGCGACGCTTGTCGGTGACGGTCACCGGTTCCTGCTCGGGCTTACCCGACGTCACTTCTTCTCCGAATCGGTCGGCTCGTCGACGACCTCGGCGTCGACGACATCGTCTGCGCCTGCCGCAGCACCGTCGCCGGCAGCTGCGCCGTCGGCTCCGCCCTGCGACTCGTAGATGGCCTGGCCGAGAGCCTGCGACTCGGTCGCGAGCTTCTCGACGGCGGACTTCACCGCGGCGATGTCGCTACCGGCCAGAGCGTCCTTGGCATCCTTGACGGCTGCCTCGACCTTCTCCTTGACGTCGGCCGGCACCTTGTCCTCGTTGTCCTTGATGAACTTCTCGGTCTGGTGCACGAGCGACTCGGCCTGGTTGCGGACCTCGGCCTCTTCGCGACGGGCGCGGTCTTCCTCGGCGTGCGCCTCGGCGTCCTTCACCATCCGGTCGATCTCCTCCTGGGACAGGCCGGAGCCTTCCTGGATCTTGATCGTGTTCTCCTTGCCGGTGCCCTTGTCGCGGGCGGTGACGTGCACGATGCCGTTGGCGTCGATGTCGAAGGTGACCTCGATCTGCGGGACGCCGCGCGGAGCCGGGGCGATACCGCCGAGCTCGAACGAGCCGAGCAGCTTGTTGTGCGCCGCGATCTCACGCTCACCCTGGAACACCTGGATCTGCACGGACGGCTGGTTGTCGTCGGCCGTGGTGAAGGTCTCCGAACGCTTCGTCGGAATCGTGGTGTTGCGCTCGATGAGCTTGGTCATCACGCCACCCTTGGTCTCGATACCGAGGGACAGCGGGGTGACGTCGAGCAGCAGCACGTCCTTGACCTCGCCCTTGAGGACGCCGGCCTGCAGTGCCGCACCCACGGCGACGACCTCGTCGGGGTTGACGCCCTTGTTGGGCTCCTGACCACCGGTGAGTTCGCGCACGAGATCGGTGACGGCGGGCATACGGGTCGAGCCACCGACGAGGACCACGTGGTCGATGTCGCCGACCGAGATCCCTGCGTCCTTGACGACCTGCTGGAACGGAGCGCGGGTGCGCTCGAGGAGGTCGCCGGTGATCTTCTGGAACTCGGAGCGGGAGAGCTGCTCGTCGAGGAACAGCGGGTTCTTGTCCGCGTCGACCGTGATGTAGGGCAGGTTGATCGACGTCGACTGCGAGCTCGACAGCTCGATCTTCGCCTTCTCCGCAGCCTCACGCAGACGCTGCAGGGCCATCTTGTCCTTGGTCAGGTCGACGCCGTGCTGTGCCTTGAACTTGTCGACGAGCCAGTTGACGATGCGTTCGTCCCAGTCGTCGCCGCCGAGGTGGTTGTCACCGGAGGTCGCGCGGACCTCGACGACACCGTCACCGATTTCGAGGAGCGAGACGTCGAACGTGCCGCCACCGAGGTCGAAGACCAGGATGGTCTGTTCCTTGCTGCCCTTGTCGAGGCCGTATGCGAGGGCCGCAGCGGTGGGCTCGTTGACGATGCGCAGGACGTTGAGGCCGGCGATGGTGCCGGCTTCCTTCGTCGCCTGACGCTGCGCGTCGTTGAAGTAGGCCGGAACGGTGATCACGGCGTCGGTGATGTCCTCGCCCAGGTATGCCTCAGCGTCTCGCTTGAGCTTCATCAGCGTGCGGGCGCTGATCTCCTGGGGGGTGTACTTCTTGCCGTCGATGTCGACGTTCCAGTCGGACCCGATGTGCCGCTTGACGGAACGGATGGTGCGGTCGACGTTGGTGACCGCCTGGTTCTTGGCAGGCTGACCCACCAGAACCTCGCCGTTCTTCGCGAAAGCGACGACGGACGGGGTGGTGCGTGAACCTTCGGAGTTGGCGACCACAACGGGCTCGCCGCCCTCCAGAACGGAAACGACCGAGTTGGTGGTTCCGAGGTCGATACCGACCGCACGAGCCATGATTTCCTCCAAAATGTTTCACCGCGACGCGAGTCGCACCGCGGAACGTTCAGTTCCCCAACCTGAGCCTGTTCGACTCAACTTGGCTTCGCCAAATCGAGACTGCACCCTTTCGGACGCTTCAGTCAAGTGGAGTTGAGCCTTGGTAGCTCAAGTTGTCTGATACATGCAACCGAAGATCTGGCCGGATCGTTCCCGGATGTGATGGTCTTCACATTCGTCCGACGGAGTCCAAGTCGGCGCCGCGCTCCGTCCGCCGGGGCCCGAATACTCTCCTGAAGCGACGGCCCGACGGGTCCACCTGGTGGTTTCGAGATTCACCTATCGTTATGTCCGCATACGCCTGTACATTTCCGCGGAGACTGTGCAGCATCACGTCGCCCGGATCCGGCGCGGCCGGTCCCCGTTGCACAAGCTCCGACCAGATTTGGGGGAATTCCGGCATGTCCGTAGGCGTAGGCCTGAGGGTGGGCAACTCCGTGTCGTCGGTTGCGGTCACCTCGTCGTCGCCCGGACGACCCGACCCGTCACCCATCGAACGGCGCACAGCAGTACACCTGCACTCCGATGGCACCGCGACGCTCGGCGACCACGACTTCTTCGACGGAACCACCAGTTCGTTCACCGAGTTCGTCAGCAGCATCGGCCGATCCGGCGGCGTCCGCGCCAACGACGGCTCCCTCTCCCGCGCCGAAGACCTCGTGGCAACGGCCATGGAATGCCTTCTCGCCGACGCGGCCCGCCTCATCGGCGACCAGCCGTACACCGCGGTCGCGACCCATCCCACCGAGTGGCCGCCGTCGACCGTCGCCGTCCTGCGCAACGCACTCGACTACGTGGGATTGCGGTACGTGTCGCTCATCTCGGACGCCGAGGCAGCCGCCGCGTGGTACGAGTCGCAGGTCGCCCACCAGACCGGCCGGCTCATCGCCGTCCACCACATCGATCCGCTGGGCTCGACGGTCACCCTGGTCCGCTCCGGTGTCGCGGCAGGTAAGTCGTTCCGCTTTGCCGAAGAGGACGCGCCGTCCGTGACAGCGCAGCTGTCCGCCGCCCTCGGGGCGTTCGGATGGCTCGTCAGCAATCTCGACGCCATCGTCGTCACCGTCGACGAAGCCATCGATCCCACCGCGGCCCAGCTGGTTGCCCAGTCCTTCAAGACCGGCCTGGGAGTGCGGAGCGCACTCGCACCCGAGCCTCACCAGACGATGGTGCGCGGCGCGGCGCTCGCTGCCGCCGCGGGGTCGGTGGATCTGCTGGGCTCCACCCAGATTCTTCCCGTCGCGCGTCTCACCGGGCCCAAGCGCAGCGAACTCGACACCGAGACCACCACCGTCATCGCCAAGATCACGGCCACTCCGCCTCCTCCCGAGACGACCGGAACGGTCAGGGCCAGCTCGCCGGCGCCGGAACCGGCAGACGAGTCCGAGACCAAGCGCCGGTCCTCACTGTTCACCGTCGGCGCTGCGGCAGCGGCGATCGCTCTGCTCGTCGGTGTGGGCGCGTGGGTGTTCACGATGCGCGACTCCTCGACGGCGACCGCCAATACATCACCGATGGAGACGACGGTCGCGCCGTTCGGCGACACCACGCGGACACCGTCCCCCACGAAACCGCCTGGCGGTACCCCGACGACAACCACGGCAGAGTCGTCCACGGAGTCCGACACCTCCGCGGCGGTCGCTCCCGCGGTCGCGCCGGCAGGCGGCGCACCGGCCTGGACCGATCCGAGCACCACCGGCGACGCAGCGACCTCGTCGTCGAATACCGGGTCGTCGAGCGCGGGGCCGTCGAGCAACACGACGACGAGCACGGGATGGTCGCGCCGTAATCCGCCGTCGAGCGGAGGCGGAGGCGGCAACGACTCGGGTGAGACACCCCCGATTGTCGAGCCCTCGACGCAGCCCACCGAGACCACGCCCACCGAGACCGAAACGCCCGAACCGGGGACGGACCCCGGCCCTCCTACCACGGAGGAAAGCGGCTCTTCCGGCGGCTGATTCCGTACGTGATCTAGGGCACATTTTTTGCACTGACGTTTGTGCCGTAGGCTGTCCCGCGGGTCGGTACCGCAAGTACCGCGCTCGTGTACATAATTGCAGTTCAGACCGCTGATCCACCATGTAGAAGGGCCCTCATGCGTCTCTTGCCGGCGTCGCGCGCCGCTCGTTCCACCGCCCGCCGTGTCGCCGTCGCAGCGGCGTCGGCCGTGTTGCTGGTGGGACCGCTGACCACCGCCGCCCACGCGAGCCCGGCAGAGCAGCTCCCGGTTCCCGATCTGCCCACCGAACTGGTGGATGCGATCACCCGGGATCTGGGCATCTCACCGGAGGAATACCTCGATCGCGCCGCCCGCGCGCAGGCACTGGGCGACTACGCCCGTTCGTTCCGGGCCGAGAGCCCGGACGACTACGCGGGTGCGTGGCTCGGCGAAGACGGACAGCCCGTCGTCGCGGTGACGAATCGGGATGCAGCAGAGAAGGCACAGAAGGACGGCTACCGTGCCACGGTCGCCCCTCTGTCCGCCGACGGCCTCGAGCAGGCCCTCGCGGAGCTGAACCGGTGGGTCTCGGCACTTCCGCGCGAGGTGTCGTCCCAGGTGAATTCGACGTCCATCGACGTCCTCAACAACCAGCTCGTGGTCGACATCGTGAACTCGCCGGTCGGACGCGCCCTGAATCTCCCGTCGCTCATCGCGAACGTGCAGGTACAGCTGAGCCCCGGCCTTCCCCCCAACGATCCGGCTCCGCTCGGAGGCGACACCTACCTCACCGCCGACGGCGACGTGCGGACCACGCCGCTCGAGCGGATCGGTATCTGCTCGTTCGGATTCAGCGGTGTCGACGCGAACGGCGACCCGGTCAACCTCACCGCCGGCCACTGCGACGCCGTCGCCCGTGAGCAGGGTGGCTCCACGGTCTACCTGCCCAACCGGGAAGACATCGACGCCAGCACCAAGATCGGCACGTTCACCCAGTCCACGGTGGGCACGGACAGCACGCTCGACTACGGGGTCATCTCCCTCGACGAGGCCGGCGTCGCCGCGGGTCTGAACCGCCCGGTCGTGCGCGGTGGCAACGGCTCCACGCTGACCATCACCGGCACCGCAGTTCCGGTCGTCGGCGCGCCCGTCTGCAAGTCGGGGCAGTCCTCCTCGTTCACCTGCGGTGTCGTCGCCGCCGAGCGTGTCGAGACCCAGCTCGTGTACAACTCCGGGTTCTCCAGCACCATCCGGGGCTTCGCCACGACGGCGTGCACCTTGTCCGGCGACAGCGGCGGATCCATCGTCACGGGCACGCTCGCCCTGGGCGTGATCAGCGGCTCCAACAGCGCGGGCGCACCGAACTGCGTCGAAGCGAACCTCGTCCTCGCGCCCAACGGAGGCACCTCCAGCCTGGGTATTTCCATCCGCGACATCGAGAACGCCACCGGCAGCACGGTGCGCACGATCAACGCTGCGTAGCCTCACCGGGGCTGTTCACAGGAGCAACACCCGACACACCGGTCACTCACAACCCGCTGTGAGTCACACCTGTTACCCCTTAGGATCGACCAATGCCGGTCCTCACGGGTCAGCTACCTTTGCGCGCTCGAGCCGCGGAGGGACAACGAGAAAGGTTTTCATGCGCCGCTCCTTCGCACGTCAGGCAGCCGTCATCGGCTCAGCCGCCGTGTTGCTCCTCGGCACCGCAGCCACCGTCGCTCAGGCCGAGCCTGCGCCGGCCCCGACGACCGCACTGCCGGCCGAACTGGTGGAAGCGTTGCAGCGAGACCTCCAGATCAGTCCCGACCGTTTCCTCAACGACGCAGAGCGCAGCCAGGAACTGGCCCGCTTCGCCGACAAGGCGCGCGAGCAGTTCGAGAGCGTGTTCGCCGGTGTCTGGCTCGACGAGCAGGGCACGCCCATCGTCGGCCTCGCCGACGGTGAGCAGTTCGACGATGCCCGCACGGCCGCCGAGGACTCCGGTTTCGTCGTCGAGAAGACGGAGAACAGCGAGAACGCCCTCGAAGCCCGGTTGAACGAGCTCAACGACTGGCTCGACACTCAGCCGCCCGCGATCGCCGACGTCATTCGCGGCATTGCGATCGACGTGGTGAACAACGACCTCGTGGTGCGCGCCGAGAACGTCGCCGGACTCGAACTGCCGCCGTTCCTCGACGGCGTTCGTGTTCTCTTCGCGCCGACCGAGTTGACGCCGGAGTCCACTCCGGAGTTCGAGTTCACCGCGGGCATCGCGGCGCCCGACGCCCTGCTCGGCGGAGACGCCTACGCGGCGCTCGGTGCCGGCGCAGGCCTTCGCTGCTCCCTCGGGTTCAACGCCGAGGACGGTTCGGGCAGCCCCGTCAACATCACGGCCGGTCATTGCGATCCGAACCGTTCACAGGCCGGAACGCGATGGGCGTCCGAGGTGTACCAGCTTCTGGGCGACACGCTCGGCCAGCGTCTCGGAACGTTCGAGAAGACCAGCCTCGACAACAACGACTACGGCATCATCCGGCCGGCAGCCGATGCCGCAGGCAGGTTCGAGAACAACGGCGTGCGTGTTCCCAACGCGGCACCCCTGCCGATCACCGGCACCGCCGATCCGATCGTCGGAACGCCCGTGTGCAAGTCGGGCCTGCGGACCGGCTACAGCTGCGGTGTCGTGACGTCGGCGCAGCAGAACGTCGCGATCGGCGAGCGCGTGCTCAGCAACGGTTTCTCCACGAACCTGTGCGCACTGCAGGGTGACAGCGGCGGAACGCTCGTCACGGGCACCCTGGCACTCGGCATCTCCAGCGCCTCGAACGTGGGCCAGTACGGCCTGTGCGAGGTGGCCGGATTCGTCAGCAGCCTCCTGGGCGAGACCCCCGAGTTGTTCGCGACACCGATCAACGCAGTTCTGGCCGAGAACCCGGGCCTGAAGGTCCGCACCTGGTAAACACTCGATCTCGACAAGAGGCCCTCCTTCCGTTCGGAAGGAGGGCCTCTTGTCTGTACCTGGCGTCATCGGCTCCGCGGTCAACGCCGGATGTATCCGAGTTCGGTAGCCGACGCCACCGCAGCCGTGCGCGAATCGACCCCGAGCTTGCTATAGATACGTGCGAGATGTGATTTCACCGTGCCCTCGGTGAGGTGCAGTCGCTGCGCGATGCGGTGGTTCGACAGCCCCTCCGCGACCAGCCCGAGAACCTCGACCTCCCGGCCGGTCAACGACGTGCCCGGGGCGCGAAGACGGTGGACGAGCCGATCGGCCACTGCCGGAGCGAGAGTCGTGCGACCGGACGCCGCGGTACGGATCGCGGCCGCCAACTCCTCCGGAGGCGCGTCCTTGAGCAGATAGCCGGTGGCACCGGCCTCGATCGCCGGCAGTGTGTCGGCGTCGGTGCCATAAGTGGTGACGATGACGACGTGCGGAGCTCCGGGACGCGACGTGATGGCGGCCGTCGCGGCAGCACCAGACATCCGTCCACGCCCGAACTGCAGATCCATCACGACCACGTCGACGTCGGAGCTGGTCGCCCGGGCCACCGCGTCCTCGGCAGTCGCCGCCTCGGCGACGACCTCGATTCCCGGCTCCGTCTCGAGGACTGCACGCAAACCCGCCCGGACGACCGGATGATCGTCGGCGAGCAGTACGCGGATCGGGCCGGCGCTCACAGATGCCTCTCGGAAGACGATTCGGAGGGAAGCGGAAGAACAGCGGTGATCGAGGTCCCCTCGCCGTCGACGGATCGCACGGTGAACGTACCTCCCAGATCGTCCACGCGGGCGCGCATCGCCTCCAGCCCGAAACCGCTCCCGGGCGCAGGTTCGGACACCGACCGCTGATCGAAGCCCACTCCGTCGTCGGTGATGTCCACCGATACGCGGTCGTCCCCGAAGCCGAGGGTCACATCGACACCGGTTGCCCCGGAGTGACGGGTGGTGTTCGCGAGCGCCGATTGAGCCACCCGGAGCAACGCGACTTCGTACTCGGGCGGGAGGCCGACCGGAGCACCGCGGAGGTGAAATCGGGCGTCGATGTGATGCCGGTCGGTCGTTGTCGCGCACAGTCGCTCCAGCGCGCCCGCCGGCGTGGTGCCGTCCAGAGCCGGAGGAGAGAGCGCCGCCACGAAACGTCGCGCTTCTCCGAGGTTGTCCACAGCCACCGAACGCGCGCGGCCGACATAGCCGGAAGCGATGTCCACCCGTTCGGGCAGAGCCCGCTCGGCTGCACGCAGCAGAAGCTGGATACTCGACAGCCCCTGTGCCAGGGTGTCGTGGATCTCGCGTGCGAGTCGTTCACGTTCTTCGAGAACCCCGGCACTGTGCTGGGCGGCCGCGAGATCCGCACGTGTGGCGGTGAGTTCGTCGATGAGCATCCGGCGTTGCTCGCTTTCCCGGTACAACGCCTGGTAGCTCCACACCACTGCCACCGCCACCGCGGCACCCAGCGAGGGCCCGATGGCGGTGGCCGGGCTGAAGGCACCCTGGTGGATCGAGAAGCCGACGACCGCCGCCGCGGTGGTGAGCAGTACCGCAACGAGCCCGCTGCGCCGGGGCAGCAGGTGCAGCTGTACGAAATAGAGAGGGAACGCCAGCCAGACTGCCTCCGGCGAGAGCGTCAGAAGCACCAGCCACACCGCCCCCACCGCGGAGAGCCATAAGACGGCTCCGGCGTAGGACCGGCCGACGGCGGGCAGCAGGGGTCCGAGACCGTAGGTCACCGCTGCCATCGCCGCCACGGCGGCAACGAGTCCCGCGTCGGGTGCCGAATCCGCGAATGCCCGAACTACGGCGAGTGCGAGCAACCCGGCAACGAGCAGATGAAGGCACCACGCCAGGAGCCGGACTGTAGGGGTCAACGTATTCACTGTCAGTCGAGCGTACGGGCGCGCAGCGGGCTGCACATCCATCGAAAGATACAACCGGGCGCGCCTCCTTCGGCCTGCGAAGTCCCCTCTCCTGCCGGATGTCCTTCCGCTCCCACGCGGCAAGAGTGGAGGGCACACCGTTCCCCCGAGAAAGCAGCCGCACCGTGTTCGTTGCCTGGAGAGACCTGAGATTCGCCAAGGGCCGATTCGCCCTGATGGGATCCGTCGTCGTACTGATCACTCTGCTGGTCGGATTGCTGTCCGGCCTCACCGCCGGTCTCGGCCGACAGAACACCGGCGCGATCACGGCCCTGCCCGCCGACCACATCGCCTTCGATACCCCCGCGAACGGACAGGACTTGTCGTATGCGGAGTCGGTCGTCACCGAAAGCCAGTGGCGGCGAGTGGCCACCACCGAAGGCGTGAGCAGCGCCGAGCCGGTAGGAATCTCCACGGCCAAGGCGGTGGCCGGGGAATCGGGCCTCACCGTGTCCGCATTCGGTGTCCGGCCCGGTTCGCCCCTCGTTCCGGGCGGCGCCGCCGACGGCGAGGACACCGCGGTGTTGACCACTCCGGTCGCCGAGAGCCTCGGCGTGGGGCCGGGCGACGCGATCACCGTGGCCGGACGCGATCTGAAGGTCGGTGCGGTGCACGGCGAAGAATCCTTCGGTCACCTTCCGGCGATCTGGATCGACCTGGGCACGTGGAGACACATCGCACCCCCCGGTGGCACCGGCACGGAGCGGACCGCCACGTTCGTCGCGCTCCGCACCACTGCTGACTTCGACGCCACCGCCACCGACCGTCTCGCGGGAACGATGACGGTCTCGAAGAGCGCATCGCTGTCCGCCATCGGTTCCTACACGTCGGAGAACGGCTCGCTCCAGTTGATGCGGGGATTCCTCTTCGCCATCTCCGCGCTCGTCATCGGAGCCTTCTTCACCGTCTGGACGATCCAGCGAAGCGGCGACATCGCGGTACTCGAAGCCCTGGGTGCCTCTACCGGCCGCCTCGTCCGTGATGCGCTCGGGCAAGCCCTCGTCCTACTCACCACGGGTACCGCGCTCGGCACTGCTCTCGCGGCCGCTGCCGGTGCGGCACTGTCCGGGACCGTTCCGTTCGCGCTGACGCCGGCCACCCTTCTGATCCCGGCCGCCGTGATGATCGTGCTCGGTTCGCTCGGTGCGGCCGTCGCCGTTCGCCGTATCACCTCCGTCGACCCCCTCACCGCCCTGGGAAGTGCCCGATGAGTCTGATCCTGACCGATATCTCGCTCACCTACGCCGACGGCGACGACCGTGTGCTCGCCCTCGACGACGTCACACTCGACGTGCCTGCCGGAAGCGTCACCGCAGTGGTCGGACCGTCCGGTTCCGGTAAGTCCAGCCTGCTCGCGGTGGCCGCCACCCTGATCGCTCCCGATTCCGGGTCGGTCGTGATCGACGGCATCGACACCTCCGGCCTGCCCCGCGCCCGGCTCGCGGAATTGCGTCGGCGCACGATCGGGATCGTCTTCCAGCAGTCGAACCTCGTACCCTCCCTCACCGCCCTCGAGCAGCTGCAGATGATGGCATGGATAGACGGGCGTTCGACCCGCGAGGCTGTGCCCCGCGGGATGGCCCTGCTCGACGCCGTCGGCATGGCGGATCACGCCGACCGCAGACCGCACGCGTTGTCGGGCGGCCAGCGCCAGCGGGTCAACATCGCGCGTGCCCTGATGAACGACCCGACCGTGCTTCTGGTCGACGAACCGACCAGCGCCCTCGATCAGGAGCGTGGCGAGGAAATTGTCGACTTGATCACCCGTCTGTCACGTGAAAGGCACACCGCCACAATTCTGGTCACGCACGACCGCTCCCTCCTCGCCGCCGCAGACCGAGTCGCCGAAGTCCACGACGGGCGGCTGTCGACCGTCCCCCCGCCGCCACTTCTCACGCAGTCTCTCCGGCAATGACAGAAAACGGCCCCGTCACCGGTGAGGTGACGGGGCCGTTGCCTGCGTGCAGAGTGCTACTTCGCCCACTGGCTAGTGCCGGGAGCCGCCAGAAGCGTCTCGACGACTCCGATACCGGCGATGACTGCCGTCGGACCGCCTGCGACGAAGGCTCCGATGGTGCCGCCGACGCCTGCGCCGCCTGCGCACCCGAGGATGGTGCCGGCACCCGGAATGATGCTCCCGGGGATAGCTCCGACAACACACCCGATGATGGCGCCTGCGACGGTGCCGATCGCGGTCGCCATGCCCAGCTGCGACACGAAGTTCTGCTGGGCCTTGAGGTTCTCGTCGGGCGACGCAACGTCCGACAGCTTCAGGCCGACAGGCGTGATCCCCATCGCGACCTTGTCTTCGGGTTCGACCGGCGTCGCCTTCGACGGGTCGACGACCGGAGTGAGGGTCAGCGTCTTGCCGTCTTCGCTGATTTCACGCTCGAACGGAAGCTGGAGATCGCCCAGCTGGACGGCGAGAGGCAGGCTGATGACGGCGTTACCGTCGTTGTCCTGCAGTTCGACCTGCGTGCCGTCACCGGAGATGGTGAACGAGCCCGCGTCGATCACGGTCACGACCGAGTCGCCCTCGGGCCGGACCTCGTAGTTGATTTTGTCTTCGGCCGACGGGGCGGCCGGAGCTGCGTAGGAAGTGCCGGCCGTGATCCCCATAGCGGCGGCAGTCATCGTCGCGACGATGGCAAGCTTCTTGAGCTTCATGTGATTCCGTTCTGTGACATGGCGCACGCCCGAGGGACGCCCCCATTTTCCCTGTTCGCGTGGCACATCCAGACCCCCCGACGATGAACCCACTGTCCGGATGCCACGTCCGGGGCGAATCATAACCGACGTCACACTCCATTTGTTATATAAGTTGTTTCGCCCTTCACCCGGTCGGAGTCGAGTTGCCCCGAGGGCTGTCGCGGCAAAAAGGCTCGCAGTTAGGGGAGCCTGGCTAGATGAGGTGGAAGGTTTGACCACTAACGTGGCCGGGCACACACATCCCCGCTGCACGAACGTTGTTACCGGCTAGTAACCTGGCTCTGTTTCTCCACCAAGTTACCGGCCAGTAACTTATCCTGCGTTACGATGCGGTGGCTTATACCAGGCGGCCCGGTGCTGCCCCCGACACGAAAGGCCACGTATGAATGCCCTGACGATCACGTTGGGCACGATCGGCGTGCTGCTCAGCCTCGTGTGTTGGTTCGCGTTCATCAGCGGCGCGTGGACGATGGTCAAGACCATCCGGGTCGGCCAACCGGCCCCGGACCG
>Ga0233386_1000074_pt1 | contig 36642 bp, 61 predicted proteins | sample ElkDunMinimDraft_17_FD_191544 | JGI IMG/M metagenome (GOLD analysis project Ga0233386, IMG submission 191544) | Fecal eukaryotic communites from dung pellets of Tule Elk in California, USA - Elk Dung G4 | ecosystem: Host-associated > Mammals > Digestive system > Large intestine > Fecal | place...
CAACTGTATTACTTGTTTTTGCATCCATCGTTTGTGCTCTCCTTTTCCTTTATTTCAATGGTGACGTTAACGCCCATCCGGTGGGCGTGTAGTTTAATGAGGGTTTCCCACGCTCTAACCGCATTCATAAGGCAAACCCCAAGCAGATAAACAGATACATGAGGATAAATGCCGCAAACACCTTGCCAAGCAAGACGGCGAAAAATGCGATTGATCCGGGGCGGATTTTGTAACGTTTCATGCGGGGCTCCTTTCGATGAGTGAATTTAAAATACGCTTAAAGTGGATCGCTACATAAAATTTTTAGGTAGTCATAAGGGACGGCGTACAATTCGCACATGTTGGCCAATTTGTCGGCGGGCGGATAATTGTAGCCTTTTTCCCACCTTGCCAACGTCTTATTGCTAACACCGATCCTTGCTGCTGCTTCCTTTTGCGTGTATCCGGCATTAACCCTTGCGGCTTCCAACGATATTTTTAACACTCTAACACCTCCGTTAATCCCCTTCGGGAGTAATGAAAATCCCCTTGAAGTGGATTTCTGATATCATAATACTATCCTAAAATAATTTTGTCAATCCCCAAAAAGAATATTTTTTCTCTTTTTTATTTACTTTATGGGTATCGTGGTGTACAATATGTTCTGTAAAGGGGTGATATATATGAATGGATTAGGGAATAAAGAAATCATGGCCAAGAATTTGGCATATTATGTTAAGGAGTCCGGGAAGACGCAAAAAGATATAGCGGAAGTAATCAACGTTCCAACTTCAACGTTTAATGCATGGATGAAGGCGCAGAAATACCCCCGCATTGATAAAATCGAAATGTTGGCAAATTATTTCGGTATCTTGAAATCTGATTTAATAGAGGATAAAACGGAGATACAAAAAAACAATGATGCTATTGCAAACATCATTGTGAGAATGAGGGCCGATGATGATTTTTTATCTTTGTGCGTAATGCTTAACAAAATGGATGGTGCGAAGATCGCAGGCGTTAAGCAAATGTTATCGGCTTTTGATAAGTAAAGTAAAAATGAGGTCGAGAAGCTGTAAATCTTCACTTTCCAAAAGTAATTTTGTTATGGCTTGTATGTATTCTTCTTTCACGGTTCCACAACCTTTGCGAATTTGTACGCGGGAACGTGCGTTCCTGTCGTCTGAATTTATTGTATATTAAAGCAATTCACGCCTGCAATGGTAAATAATGTCGCAGAATTGACAATTAAGAGGTAACGCAATGAAAGAGTATCACAAGGCGGAATTAAGGGCGGCTTTGCTGCGCGGAGATATGAAAAGAGCACTTTTCTTTCAAATGCAGCTTGACGAAAAATACCAATCAGATTTAAGACAATATTATGATTTTGTGGATAAAGTCGAACAGCAATATTCCACTGTGCATAATATGGGCGCATGGAGCGGCCCGAATGCAAACCGGCTTGAATTGCTTTGTAAACGCAATATAGGCATGGCCGAGGGGCTTAAAGATAGATGGGTAAAATATAAACAGCCGTTACCGAGGATTCCGGCATATCAACGCCTTGCAATGCTGTATGAGAAGCAAGAAAAATATTTCGATGCCGCGAACATTTGCATGATTGCAATACAAGACGGATTTTCAAAGGATAGTACAAATAGCGGAATGCGCGGGAGATTGGCGCGGATGGTTAAAAAGGGGAAGTTGCAAGCAACGCCGGAAATGTTGCGCGAATTATCAAAACTAACATAAGGAGAGAAAGAACAATGAACAATTATAATCTACCACCAACATATTTAAATAATAACGATACTGTATTAAGGGCCGCTTTATATATCCGCGTATCCACGGCAGAACAGGCCATGCACGGTTATTCCATCGAAGCACAAAAGGAATACCTTACCGCATACGCAAAAGAACACAAAATGCGAATTGTGGGCGTTTATGCCGATGAAGGAAAAAGCGCGTCCAAACTTTTATACAAGCGGAAAGAATTATTGCGCATGATCGACGACATGGAAGCCGGGAAAATTGACGTGATTTTATTTAAAGATATTACCCGTTGGAGCCGGAACACGTCGCATTACCATAAAATACAGGATAGAATTGACGCGGCGGGCGGTTATTGGGTGGCCGTGCAGCAACCTTATTTAGAGACAAAAACACCGACGGGCCGTTTTCAAGTTACAGTTATGTTGGGAAATGCCCAATTGGAAGCCGAGCAAACAAGCGAAAGAATAAAATTCGTCAACGCTTCCCGCATCCCGAAAGGCGGCGTTCCGTATGGTGCAAGATCCTGCCCGTTTGGTTATACGGTCGAAGAAGTGGACGGCGTAAAAAGGATGGTAAAAGACAAGACAGAGGAACACATGGTAAACGCATTTTTCGAACACTTCCAAGCAACGGGAAGCCTTCGCGGGTCTGTGAGGTTCCTTGCAGAAACATACGGCTTTAAGCTGCAAGAGACAAGCGCACGCCGGTTGATGCGTAACACGTTATATAAGGGTGAATTTAAGGGCGTGCAGGGGTATTGTGAGCCGTACATTACACCGGAACAATTCGATTCAATTACCCGGTTATTAGAAAAACGGTCATACACATCAAACACGAACACGGGTAATCATGTTTATATCTTTTCCTCCCTTGCGCGTTGCGCGGAATGTGGTTCCACGCTTTACGTTTTCAGAAGTAATCCGCGAAACGGAAAAAACTATATTTATTATCGTTGCAAAAACTATACCATGTACAAACGATGCACGCATAGCAAAGGAATACTTGAAAGCAAATTAGAAAAATGGCTGCTTGAAAATATCGAAGATGAAATGAACAAATACATGCAGGCCGTGGAAGTCGAAAGTAAGCCGCAACCGGATGCAGCCAAAAAAAGAAAATCCATTGAACGTAAAATAAAAAACTTGCGTGAATTGTACATTGACGGGGATATTGACAAGGCGGAGTATATGCGGCGCAAAGAAGAATACCAAACGCAGCTTGCAGCATTGCCGGAGGTTAAACAACGGGATACAAAGCACATAGAGGAATTTCTAAACAGCGATTGGCGGGCATTATATGAAGGGCTCGAACCAATTGAAAAAAGGGTGTTTTGGCGGTCTATCCTTGAATCAATCACGATTGACAACAGCCAAAACATAACCCCTAATTTTTTTTGATGTGTGTTGTTTACTTTCAACACACCCCGGACGGAGATTGCCGAAAGGTAAAAACATTAAAAGGAGCCTATACAATGAAATATTCAGACAAGGTGAACATATTGATTGATTTATATTTGCATGGACAAATTGACAAAGAGGATTATATCAGAATAAGAAAGTCAATTGAACCCATTACCATAAAGTTACATGCAGCCATCAAGGATCAACGCAAAGAAAAATAAAAAAGAGGGCCGGGAAATTACCCGGCCCTTTCTTATGGATTTGCAATCAACAATCGCGCATAATCCAATATGGCATTATATGCGCCCACCAATGTTTCCCGGTTAACCTCCGCGTCAACCTTTGCCTGCTCGTTATCGCAATCAACGAATCGTTCCCCGAAGCATTGCAAAAGAAAATACAATCCTTCCATATGTTGCCTTTCTCCACGGTGCCGCCGTAGTCGGTTTTTTATTTTTATTGTTGATTTTCTGTAAACTTTTCCCTATAATAATGATAATTTCCGGTCAATACAACAGCAATACGCAAATATGGAAAAATCAATACCACTTTTGCAAAGCGCGTTTTTTGCGTGTTCGCAAGCGAATTGCACGCCGGAAAATACACTTGCACGGAAGGAAAAACGATTGCATGGACAGCAAACAGCCCTTGCACGAACAGTTAAAAGCAATGAAAGTCGCCGCGCACATGACGTTGCATCAAGTTTCCGAGGGAAGCGACGGCGTGCCGGAATCCACAATAAGCCGCATACTTTCGGGAGAAACGGACAGGCCAAGTTTTGACGTTGTGGCCCGAATCGTTAAGGCTATGCATGGATCACTTGACGTTATAGCCGGAATAGAAAAGCCGAGCCACGCGGCGGAGGATGCGAAACTTCGGGAGAGGTTGGAACACGCGGAGAAGGTCGCGGCATTGGCGCAAGAGCGCGCGCAGTATATGAAAAAATGGCTTGTTGCGTTGTTTTCCGCTTTTTGCGTTCTTGTTGTTGTAATAGTCGTTGTTTTGATCCTTGACAAACTTAACGGTGATTGGGGATATTTTCGCCATTAAATAAAAAAGGCGGGGAAGGGCGCGGGCCCTTCCCCTTTTTCATTTACTCGCTAAGTCTAAGCACAGCCGCTTCGATGGCCGCGTTTACTGCTTCCATGTCGGCGGTGTATCCGCGTTCCTCCAAGAACGAAACAACGTAGGCTTTCTTTTCTTCGCCGCGCTTGCTGCCTTCATAAAGTTTTTCGGCGGCATCCACGGCAATGTTTACCCAAGTAAGCATTTTTGCCTGCTTCTTTTCGTCCACGTTTGCCTTGATCCACGGAATAAGAAACGTAGAAATAAGGATGGCAACAAGGGCAATGAGCGCGTTAAAAAGTGGTGTAAGGTTAATCATTCGGTATAGTCCTCGCTTTCGTCATAATGGCATTTGGTTTTTGTGATTTTGATTCCCGCAAGGGCCGCCAATTCGACGGCCCAAAAAGCAAACCAACACGTCGTTAACGTGCTAGAAATTTCGGTCTGCGTCATGAATTGCAAGACAAAAGCCGCGCCGGTGTAAAGCACTACGCTAACCACGGCAGCGGCTACAATGATTTTTGATGTTTTCAACGGGATCACCTTTCAATGATATTGTCGGACAATTCTTTGCGTACAGCCTTTAAGGTTTCAACGCCGTTTCCGTCAATTTCGTGATTGACAAGGGCAAACAGGGCCTTGAGAACAATTTGATTCGTTTCTTCTTGCCTTGCCCTGTTCTTTTCGATTTTTGCAAACTGTCTTTCCGCGTCTTTTTCGTGTGCTGCTTCATCCGCTTCCAAAGCGTCCACGCGTTCCCGCACTTTGAGCATTGGGGATATAATGGTTTTAATTGCGTTGATGCCGCTCGCGATTACGGCAAGGCCGCCAAGCGTTGCGGCCATCCATGCCCACCATTCCATGTTTAACCCCTCCATTTTCCACCAAGCGCGGTAATGGTGTTTTTTCCGGCTTTGCCGTCAACGTCAAGGCCCTTGCTTTTCTGATAGGCTTTTACGGCCGCCGCGGTAATAGGGCCGAAAGTACCATCATCATCAACGGCTTTCAGCTTGCCGCCGATCAATACCGTTTTGAAGCCTTCATCAATAAGGCGGGCTTGAAGTTCGCGCACATCCGCGCCGCTCTGCATGGGCTTATCTTCTTCGTATTTGAGAACACGGGAAACCGTCCACGCCTTTTCGGTCGTTTCCTTCCCGTAATCCACAGCGGAAAGCAAGCCCCACTTTTTCCATTTCTGCGTTGAAAGTTTCGATTTAACAACGCCGTAATCGGTGCCGCGTGCTTCGATTACCCAACCATTACCGATGTAAACGCCAATGTGGCCGGATTTCCAAACCACGGCCCCCGGCGTTTCCGGGATGGTGGAAATGGGGCCAGTTTTCGTACAGCGGGAGTTAATGAAATCGTTTGCGGTGGAATCCTTATAACGGGGCACGCCGACGCGCACAGCGTTAACAATAAGGCCGCTGCAATCCTCCACAACACGGCCGTACCATTTGGCGCATTTCTGTGTAAAGTATGCCTTTTTCGTCATAAGAAGGCGCATGCCGGGCGGGATGCTGCGGCCATTGGCGGCCCATCGTGCCGCAAGGTCGGCCGTGTATTTTTCGCCCTGTCCGCCGTAAACGTAGCCGTGGCGGTTCCTGCCGCCCATGATGCCGGAATATAGCGTTTCAATTTTGCCGTCAAGATCGGCGGCGTTATAACAGTAATCAAGGAATGATTTAACCGGCGTTTTGCTCATTCTTTCCACGCTCCTTTTCGTTGATTTCTTTTGCAACGTCTTCGATTTTCTGCATGGCCGCAAGCATCCTTGTAAGGTCTTCACGGCCGGAACAACGCACGCCGTTTAACATGTTGAGCGCGTCAATTAGTTTCTGCACCATTGTTTATCATCCTTTCCTTTAGCTGTTTCACTTCACGAATAAGCAAGGCAATAATACTGTTGTACTTAATACCCTTTACGGTTCCGTCGTCGTCGTAATAGCATAAATCCGGGGCCAGTTTTTCAAGGTCTTCCGCAAGCAATCCGAGCCCCTTTTCATTGTCGCTGTTATATCGAAACTGAATGGGCTGCAACGCATCAAAAATATTGTAGTCGTTACCAAGCGGCGAAATATCATGCTTTACCCGCTTTGTGGAAGATCCCGTTGCGCTGTAAAGTTGCGACAGCTTAACGCTGGTTTTATACACCATGCCGCTACTGCTGCCGATTGACATTACCAAATCACTTGCATATGCGCTTGAATTTGTGGCCGTTGCGACGTCGGCAATTTTCAAGCCCCTTGAAGGTTGGCTTGCGCTTGCGCTGCCAATAACCATAGTGCCGGATACGCGGGCCGCGCTTCCGGCGTTTATAGTTTCCGCCGTGACATTATCGGCCGTTACTGTGTCAATTGTTAACGTGTCGTAGATGTAAAGGTTTCGGAAATGGCCGGTATCCCATTTTTGATTAGGCAATCCGATATTACCCGTTTCGTCGTCGGAGGGATAGAAACAAATTTCACGGTAGGTAATGCCGCCACTTGTCACGTTGCCGTTTAACATGCAATAGTATTCGGATGCGGAAACGCCAAACTCTATAACTGTCCCGTATAGCGAAAGCGTATTAGTTACGCCGTTTGTATACGGGCCTATCAGCATTGGGGCCGTGCCCGCAAGGCGTGCAATGCCGCCGGAATACTCAAGGTCGAATACACCGCCGTCGTATTCCAAACCATCCGTTAAGAATGCCCATTTGCCGATTTGCAGTTTACCGTCTTCGGCAGCGGTTAAATTCTTGAAGTTGCCCTCTGCGCCTTCAAGATAACGGACGTAAAGCGAATCGGTATCAATACGGCCGCCGTGTATGACGGTTTCGCCATCCGCGCCAAGATCGGAAGCCGTGATATAGCCGGTCAAATTGATTTTGCTTGCATCAATGGAAATCTGTTCGGCCGTCTGATTGATGGCGGATATTATGCCATCCTTTGAAACCTTTGACGTGATTTCATTGTTGATATGGTCAACTTGGAGTAGGGCATAATCAATTTTCTTTTTCGTGCTTCCTGCTAATTCGTAATTAGTGAGCATTTCGCCGGGCACTTCTGCGCCAAGCGTTGCCCGGATGCGGTCGGTCGTTTCGTAGGTCAAAAGCACGGTTTCAAAAAATTCGCCGTTCTTGCCCTGTACTGTTACAACGTCGCCCACATCCAGATACCAATCATCAACGCAGCCGGACGCAGAAAACGGGGTATACGCAAGGCCGATAATGTACGTTTGGCCGATAAACTCCGCGAAGGCTTCCCGGTCGGCTTCTGCGAAAATATTATTTTCAAGCCGCCATTCAATAACGCCATCCGCCGCCACGGCTTCCGCATCTTGATAAACAATATCGTCGTCATAGTCGGATTTACCGAGTACGACGGTATTGATCCCGCCGAATGCCGTTTCTTTCGTTAGGCTTGCATATTTGCGCTTTACGATGCGTTCCCCGGTGGCCGTGGGCTGTTTGATGCTCAATGCACCGGCGCGGGTTATATAAGCGTTTGCGCCGCCCAATTCCGCAATTTGGCGGATTATCTCGCGCTCCGACGTGCCCGCCGGAATATTCGGGGCTTCCGTCAAAATAACATCACAGCACGGGAAAGGCGTAGTATCAAAGGCCACGCCATGCCGGAACGCTATTTCTTGCGCAAATACGCCAATTGTGGTAGGGTAGGCAATTTCAAGCGGGATATATTCCACGTCGAATAATGTTGCTGCATCGTATCCCGTAAAAGTCAGGCTGTCGCCGGTATCGGAAGTTTTCACCCCGTCGGCGGTCGCTGTGAAGATGCCAAGCGGCACCCATTCAATTACGCCGTCAATTTCAAGGCCCCGGAACGCTTCAACCTTTTTCCCCACAAGATCGGGCCGCCCGTATATTTCAAACGTGCAGGATTTCGCCGGAAAGCTGCCGATAAACTCCGCAGCGCATGATACAGAAGGGAACGTTTTTAACGCCGTGTATCCGTCATAGGTCACACCGTCAACAATAATTTTTGCATGGGCCTTGCGAACAATGCCGCTTTCACTATGGGCCCGGTATGCGTCAGATATCGCCCACATAATTACACCCCATCCGGCACCATTTGAATAAATCGTAATTCAAATGGTTCACAGTAAAATGTACCATCAAGAAGCATATGGGCCGTGATTTCGTCGGATACAGGATACATTTTCCGCGTTACCCGGCCCCGTGTGCGAAGGTCGTAAAAATTTACGTTGCATTCCGCAAGGGCACGAATGCGCAAAAGCTGCGCCGCCTTCACTTCATCGACGTATTGAAAAGTGCAAGCAAGTTTCATTCGCTCCGGCAATACGTCACGGATCATTACATTTTCATCGGTCGCGCCGCTGCTTTCGCCGTCGGTCTGCGGATAGTCCCAAGACAGCCCATCACATGCGATTGTTTGGCCGTCAACGATGATTTCAAATTTTTCTGCCATGTTAGCACCTCCACAAGGGCCGTATTTCAACTTATAAGCCGCATATACGGCCCCGTTTTCGGTTTTGTAAGTAAGTGTTAGCCTAAAGCATTAAGCCGCTTGCAGGCCGTTTTTTAGGTCAACAAAAGAACCTTGCCCGCTTCCTTTTGTGCGCGGTTAATTTCCTTGATAATTACGCGGCCGTCCGGCATTGCAATTTCAAGGCGCACCACAGCGGGCCCGCCGTTCATTCCAAGTTCCTGCATGGCCTGTTTCACCTGTTCGCGGATTTTGCTTTCCGGTGCTACAATTTCACCCTCGCGGCGGTTATCACCGACAACGGCCAACTGCGGCGCATTGGCGGGCAGCCATCCGCCCTGTGCAAGATACGGAATTTTGACGAAAGGAACATACTTGTTTATTTTTTTGATAACGTTGGAGTTCACCCAAGATTTCATGTCCGAAATAACGGATTTGATTTTCAGCGAAACCGTTACCGTTTTATCCTTGAAGTTTTGAATCAAGCTGTTCCACTTGCCTTTTAATTGGCTCCAAGTCGTGCCCACCTTCGCTTTCATGGATGCGGTTTTATCCTTGATATTCTTGGTGGTATTGCTCCAAGCCCCTTTTATGTTGTTCCAAGTTGTGCCAACACGGGCCCGCATGTTGGCGGTTTTGTCTTTGATGTTTTGGGTCGTGCTCGCCCAAGCGGATTTGATGTTGTTCCAAGTTGTGCCAACTTTGGCCCGCATGGATACGGTTTTATCCTTGATGTTGTTGGTAAGGCTTTCCCAAGTTCCTTTTATGTCGCTCCATTTTTGCGTTACCTTAACTTTGGCTTCCGCAACAATGCTGTCTTTCTTGCCATCACCGGAAAACCATCCTTTGACGGTTTTCCATGCGTTGGAAATCAAGCCTTCGCCGCCAAGCAGGCCATTTTTCAAACCTTCGATACACCAACCGGCTATATCGGAAAATACGGTGCTCGGGCTATGGATGCCCAAGCCTTCTTTGATGCCATCAATAAAACCGGTGCAAAAATCGCCTACAGCGGTTTTGATTGCCTGCCATCCTTCGATGATACCGTCAACGCAAGCTTGGCCGACGTCCTTAAACCATTTTTTCACCTCGCCGAACCAATCAATGGCGTTTTCGATTGTATCAATGATTTTTCCGGGCAATTCTTCAAACCATTTTTGCGTATCGGCCCATGCTTTTTCGATTTTGCCGGGAAGGTCTTTGAACCATTGCTTTACATTGGCCAAAGTTTCTTCAATCCAATCAATGATTTTGCCGATACCTTCACCGATTTTTTTACCCGCATCAAGGCCGATTTGATACCAATCAATGGAATTGATTTTGTTTACAAGTTCGTCGAAATAGGCCCGGATTGTTTCGGGCAAGTTCTTAAACCATGCAATAACATCATCCCATGCTTTGACTATCCATTTTGAAAAATCGTCCCATGCCTGTTTACACCACGCGCAGACCTCTTCCCAATTAAGGGCAAGAAGCACAATAGCCGCAATTACTGCCGCAACGGCCGCAATGATGGCGGCAAGGGCTCCGGCACTAATACCCAAAGCGGCAGCCACGCCAGAAAACGCCGCGCCCAAACCGCTTATTGCGCCGGTAAACTTCCCCACGATTGCGGAGCCTTTGAAATACGTCCAAAGCTGCGAAAGTGCTGCGCTAATTGAGCCCCAAACGGTGGTTGATCCTGAAAGGGCCCCCGCGTATTTCACAAAGTCAATAACGCTTCCGGCAACTTCTAAACCCTTGAATGCAACAAATCCGCCCGCAAGCCCGGAAACGCCTGCAATGGCAATATCGGCATTGTCACCAATCCATTTAAGCGCATCACCGAGCGCATACAAGGAATCGACAATAACGCCGCCCGTCCATTCTGCAATAGGTTTCAAGAAATTTTGCCACAGCCAATCAAGGGCGGGCCCAACTTCTTCAAGTATTCCGTCGATAGCTTCCAACGCGCCGCCAAGAGCATAGAAGAATGCGGGGAGCAAGTCTTCAATCGTCCATTCTGCAAGCGGAACAAGCAGATTAAAATAGGCCCATTCGAGCCCGTCCCATATTGTACCGCCAAGCCCTATAGCCGCTTCTTTAAGCCCTGCAAACGCCCGTATGAGATTGTCAAACGAAATGTTTTTAAGCGGCTCAATAAAGCGTTTAAGGGTATCACTCATGGCGGAAACTTTGCTGTCAAGTGCCTTGTCTGCGCCGGTATCCTTTACGGCCGAAGATACCGCACCGGCACCACCTACGCCGCCGCCTGCGTCGCTTCCGCTGCTGCCGCCGCTGTCCTTTGCGAAGGTTAGGCGGTTTAATTCGTCATAGGGCGCAAGGGCGCGTTTTACAGCCTTCGCCGCTGCGGTTGCTGCCTTGCCGGTGCTGCCGATGGCATCCGCCGCCCCGCTTGCGCTTTCCGCTGCGGTATCCATGCCGCTTGTGATCGTTTCCGCCGCGCCGGTGCCGCCGCCTATCTCCTGCATTTCAAGGCCGAAAACGGCAAGAAGCTGCTTAATGCGGATTATGAAATTCAAAACGGCGTTTGCTGCCGCCTGTAGGGCGGGCATAAACAGGTCAATGATAGGGATTATTACGTTGCCAATTTCGCGTTTTATTGCGGTAAACGTTGTCCCGAGTCGTTGCATTCGGCCTTGAAATGTGTTTGCTACTTTTGCAGCATCACCAAGCATATACGTGCTTTCGGCCATTATGCCGTTATACTGTGCTAACCGCTTTTCAGCAACAGAAAGGCTCATTGCCCCCTTTCCAATTGATGCGGCGTATTCTTCATACATCACGGAAAGGTTTTTTGTAATACCTGCGCTGTCGGTCAATACGGAATTTTCATTTTTCAAACCTTCCGCAAAATACCGCACGGCTTCGCCCATGCTATAACCGGCCTGCCTGTTAAACGCGGCCGTGTCTTTTGCGGCGTTCATCAAATCCTCTATTTGTTCAGTAGAAAAGCCCGCGGAAGCAAGTGTTTTGTATGCCGTTACGGCATCGGTTAGCGGTATTAAACCGTCCGAAATGTATTCATTTACAAACGCATTTGCTTCCTTGAAACTTTTCCCTTGCCCGGAAAGGATGCTGTTAAGGCCCATAAACGCGCTTTCCGCTTCCGCTGCTGCCTGCACGCTCGCCTTTGCGAATGCACCAACGGCGGCAACGCTTAACGCTGCGCCGATGGCTGCACCGATCCGGCCAAAGGCACCGGTAAACGATTTTTCCGCGCCTTTAACCGTGCTGTTTACTTGTTTGTTGAAACTTTTATTGTTTATGAGCGCGTCAACGTATACCGCGCCCACACTTTGCCCGGCCATTTAATCACCCCCAAGCCATTTTTGCAAAAGCCGCAAAGGCTGCCATGCCGTCAGCTTCGGCCCGGCGGGCATTCTTGGCTTCTTTGGTGGTCTTAAACTTTTGCCATTCGGTGCGGATTTTCTTTTCCTGTGCGGTCATGTTCCGAATCGTTTTCATGTCCGTTTCGGCCCTTATTCGCACAATCTCCCCTAATGGCGTTTCGTACATGATGCCGGACAACAAGCGTATATATTCCCTATACGGCAAATCTTCGCGTTCAAGCCGTATTCCGTATTGTTTGGCGAAGGATGCCACAATAAGCGGCCAATCGTAATCTTCGTCGTAGAAATACGGCTCGTTTACGCGTTTTTTGCGTTCTGCTCCAACTGCTCCACGCTTTCGCCGGTGATGATGGACATGATGCGCTTCACAAGGGTATTGAAATCACGCATGGAAATGTCGCTTTCGCAAATTTCCTTTGTGGCCTTTTCGCCAAGCACAATGGCAAGAATGCGCTCATCCTTGTCGGCTTCGTCGGCCTTTTCAAGTTCTGCCTGTACGCGCTTCATGGTGCTTCGTCGGTCGTCAATGTCGTATACCTTTTCTTCACCCTTGCGCACGGTTACGCGAATCTGCGGAAACTGTCCATCGTTATAAAGAATTACGCCGCTGTCAGTAATCATCATTTTTCATTCTTCCTTTCGTTTTTTAATAAATGAAATGGGGCGGCATTACGCCGCCCCGGAGATCATATTTTGTTTACGCGGTGGCCGCCTTGTATTCCGGCTTGCCATTAGAGACAAGGGTAAATTCAAGCGCACCAACTGCGGTAGCGTCGCCGCCCCAAATGTTGGTAATCTGTACGACGGCAGTAAAATCAAGGGTTGCCTTGTCGGGCAGGGTAATCTGCACGTCAACGAGCGCATCAACGCCGTTAGTGTTCCACATACCCGCGATAAGGTCGTTGCCCGTGTCACCATAGGAACGCTTGCCGGACATGTCAATGGTAAGGGCCTTAGACGTTGCAAGGGCCTTCTGCCAACCGCCCTCGGAAAGGCCGAACCAAGTTTCTACGCCGGTATCAACGGAAATAGTTGCGCTTTCCATGTCGGCAATGGTGTTGAAGGTGTCGCCCGTGCTGCCGTGCTTTTTAACAGTAATGCTGTTTGCATTTACAGGGTAAACAGTACCAGCCATTTATTTTGTCACTCCTTTTTAATGTAAATATCAAGTTCAACGGAGTATTCAAAAACCCCGTTGTCATCGGTGCCCAAATCAATGGGCCCGTCATAGATCGACAAGGCGAAAGCGTGCCGCCCGTCAATGGTGAATTGTGTTTCATCGAAGAATGAAAACACAGCTTCCGCCATGTCCTGCGCTGCCTGCTTGCCTTTGCCATACCTTAACAGGATGGTGACGGGGTAATGCCTATATGATTGCAAGGCCCGGCCCCCGAAAGTGTGAGCGGCGGCGCGTTGGGTACGGGAATTGTAAAAACAAATAGCCCGCTCGGCGTTATTGTCAATTTTGCCAATGGAAATAGGCTGCTCCCATCCATAGGCCGCCTTGAAATAATCCTTGATTGCCGTAAGCATTCTTTTACACCTCGCCGCTTTTCTTTAAGAAGGTTGTGAACGCCTTCCGCAAGAAATCTTTTTTTGCGCCTGTTATGTAGGTTTCAAGCCATAAGCCCTGTGCGTTGGGGTTATCATCCGTTTGGAAATTGTATTCCGGGTGGAAATATAACCGCCGTGCATATGGTGTATCGGTGACAAGCCGAACATGCCCTTTTTCTTTTTCCTTTGCGTCAACGCTCATTGATCGGTTTTGCATTTCGCCGCTGTCAAACGGCATTGTTTGCGATTGGATCAAATCCTCGCGCAGCGCATCAACGGATTTAACAAGGGCTGTTTGCATGGCCTTGTCGATGGCTTTAACCTTTGCATGATATACCTTGCTTGTTACCTTCATTTGATTTCAAACTCGGTATGGTGTACGCTTCCGTCGGGATTCCTCGGCCGGTGCCCTGCGTGTATTTCGTAGGTACGGCCGAAAATGGTTATGGTGCCATCGGAAACGGTGGGCAGGCTCGGCGCAATGTCGCCCTGTATGATTGCCTTACCGGCAAGCATTACCGCCTTTCCGTCGGCATCAATTACCCGGCGGGCATGTTCGGAAAAAATGCACTTTGCTGCAATGGTGGCGGCTTCGATGGGCCCGCCGTCTTCGCTCACTCCCTCGGCGTGTAGGATCACCGCGCAAGGCACGTTTGCAAGAGGGGTGGGGAAGGGCAGGCGGCGCACAGAAAAGGCCATTAAATCAGCCGACAACAAAGGCCGGTTTTCTTCAAGCACTCATATACAAGGCTTGCCATACCGGCCCGCGCTGCTTCCGTGTTCGCCGTGCCAACGGTTACGGAAATATCAAGCACGCTGTAAGATTGCGCCGCGATGGGCTCCGGGCCGTTTTCGTACATGAAATCGGCCTGCAAGCATGCAGCAAGTTTAATTTTCTCCTGTTGAAATGGTGTGAGCCGGTCAAAGCCAATTGCCGGAATGCGGTTAAACGTGGCCGTGTCGATGCGCTCACATGCCATTGCAAGGAATTTGGGAACGGATTCGGCGGGAATAGTCCCGCCGTATTCCGTCAGATAATAATTTGTATCGGCGTACATGGTTACGCCTCCTTTTTTGCCCTCGTCTTTTTAGGCTTCGGGGTTTCCTCCGGGGTTTCCTCCGGGGCCTTTACCGGCTCAATTTCCAACCATCCGGCAGCCTTGTAAACTCCCGCTTTGCTGTCCGGAATGGTCTTTGCAATACCGCCTTTGATCAGAATCACAGAGCGGCGGCCGCCTTGTGAACATAGATGCCCTTCGCCTTATTCGCGGGAATAATAAGGTCATGATGGCAGCGATACATTACGTCGTATGCGTCGGCTTCCTGATTTACTTCGGGCATGATAACCTTCTTGTTGTTGCGCTTGGTGATCGCTTTGCAGTAAGGCTTGGGCACGCACATAAAGTTAATAGCATGAGAAGTGCCGGTAATGGGCTCAAAGCCGCCCGCTTCCTCGCCATCCTTACCGGTAAGAAGTTTGATATTGTCAAAGAAGCGGCCCTTCGGAACAACAATAATAGGCGTCTGTCCGTCGAGCATCTTAATGCCGCGGTTTACGTTGCCGTTATTGTTTGCCACGTCAAGTCGGCGGGAAAGTTTCGTGCTGTTCTTCATGGCCTTATAGAAAGCGGTGGAAGCATAAAGCACCATGTTTTCCATCTTTACTTCGGTGTCAAGAAGATACTCCTCGCAATCGTCCCACAGCTTGAGCGCGTCCATGCTTTCTTCAAAGTCAGCGGAAACGGTATTTGCGCCGGCAGCGGAAGCCATGCGGGCAAAACGGGTTGCATCAATTTCGGGGATTTCCTTTGTGCGGACGTATTCGGTCATAACATCGCGGTAAAGATTAAACGCCGCTTCGTCATTGTCGATAACGTCAATGCGGAATTTACGGCCGCGGTCATGGGCAAGAACATACTCCACATACTCAACAGTAATAGAGCCCCGCGCATAACCGTTTTCGCGGTCATAGTCTGCCGCACCATCAAGAAGAATGTTAGGCATTTTTACCTTGTTGGTACCAACAAATTCGGTGCCGGGCTGTTCGAGAATTGCGGTCAGAGAATCGGCCGCGTAAATTTCATCAAGAATGGGCAGGAATTTCTGCGCCTTTTCTGCAAATACGTTAGGCATGTTTTACACTCCTTTTTAATTTTTTAGTCCTGCGGCTTTGCGCCACTTGGTTATTTCTTCGTCTTCGTTGTTGGTCTTGGTTTCCTTGCCGTTGCTGCCAACGACAAAGCCCACGTTACCTTCCGCCTTCGGCAAGGCTTCGGGCCACTCTTTCAGCAGCGAATCAACGGCCGCCGTCATCTTGCCCGCGTCAATGTCGCCGTTTTCGTCAGCTACGCCGGACAGGTCAAGCAGCTTTGCAAACCGGCCCGCCTTGTCAGCCGGTACACCTTTTCCAATAAGCGCAATAGTGCCCTGTGCAAGTGTTGCTTTCTGCACGGCTGCCGTATACTTCGCGTTGTCTTCTTTGGGCGGTTCGGGCGGCGTGTTCTTGGCTTTGTGTTCCGCAAGAATCTTCTTAGCGACGGCGCGGCCTTCGTCGGTCGCATCAATGCCAAGATCAGCAAGCAACTTTGCAATTGCCTTGTCGCTGTTCTTCTTGGAAATGTTGTTTACATCGGTGTCGGTGTACTTCTTTTCCTCGGCCGGTGCCGGATTGGGTGCCGGTTCCGTGGGCTGCTGCGGGTTGGTAGGGTTGGTTTCTGCCATTTTGTTAATCTCCTTTTTTGTCGGCAAAAGGTCATGCCTTTATTTCCGTGTATTCGGCCACGGTCAGCCATTGGGGCCGTGCGCCGGGAGTTGCACCCGGCAGCGGTACGAAAGGAAAGAAAGCTCCCGCCCAACTGTTTCACGGCATGAAAAAGGCCCACTATTACGGCGGGCCCAAATCCTTTGCAAATAAAAAAGCACCCGAAAAACGGATGCTTTGTTTTGTCGCTTGGAAGGCGACGTTTATTTTTCCGCGTCTTGACGATAGCGAAATTTAAGGCCGTCGTTTTCTGCGTCGGATTCGATCAACTTAGCTTTATACAGTTCGCGGCGTTCCGGGTGCTCGTCAAAAACCTTTTTAAGTTCGGGATTCTTTGAAACTTCTTCATCAATGAGCATATCAAGCCATTTTTCAAACGTCATTGCCTGTTACCTTCTAACTGTTTTTGTAGTTTTTAAGCGATCCTGTCCATTCGGCCGGGTCTTGCTGGAACAAATCATAACCTTCTTCCGGGTGAATTTCCATATCCACAAAGATTTTTCGCCGGTTTCCGTCGGTCGCGTCTTTGCCCCAGTACATTTTTGTTATTTTATAACTGCCGCCGCGCTGCAAGATCATTTCATTTTCACCCTTGCCAAACGCGCCAACGTCGGAAGCGTAGAGCATTTGTGAATCTTTCGGCGCATAGAAGTTAATCTTTAGCGGCTTTGCATTAAACATGGAGCCGCCGCCCTCGTTTACGGCCGTAGAAATGAAACTGTACATTCTGTCTTGATAGCCGATAAACTTTTGCATGTCGGCGTCCGTCATGTATTGCAGCGTTCCATAAGGAATATTCAAGAAACCTTCGATTGTTGCAAACCCTTGCCCGGATTGGAGCCATAAATCATCATCATATGTAGATTTTTCAATAAGCGTAGTAAGGCCCCTGATTTGTTCGCCCTTGCCTTCGAAATCTATCCATACTTGCTTTGGCCCAACATAAAACCTTTCTTCCCATCCGGTGCCGGATTGGCTCCACGGTTTACGGAAACCGGCAAGCGGTCTGTTATGCCCGCCGGAACCGGAGGTATATGTATAGAAGCCGTTTTGCTCCTTCGCTGTGGCCGCTTTGTGTATTGCCTTCGCTTTCGGGTCAAAATAGTTATCCGCTGCCGCAAATCCGCCGTTGTTACTGTCGAACCATAACGCCGCGTCTTTGCGATCCTGTGTATATGGATCGTCAATTAATGATAGCATTGTTTGTTTGGTTCTTTCAAGTTCATCCTTTGCCGCGTCCGCGTCTTTTTGCGCCTGTTCTGCTGCCTGTTTGGCTGCTTTCTTTTCGACTTTCTTCCTTGCAAGTTCGGCGGCCTTGTCTGCGGCTTCCTTTTCAAGCGCAAGTTTCTTCAACTCGGTATTGGTCAAATCACTATCAGAAAGTTTGATAATGGCCGCGTCGGGATCACCACCATAATATTTCGCCTGCCGCCATGCCTGCCGGGCTGCGTTATACTGCGCATCGGTATGGATGGGATACTTGCCATATTTCGCATAATACGCCTTGTCGAAGTTTGGCAACCATCCATTCGCCACGTCGTCGGCGGCATCCTTTGCCGCGTCCTTTGCATCCTTTGCGGCTTTCTTGGCTGCCTTTTCGGCTGTTTCCGCATCGGTCAATGCCTGTTTTGCCTGCTTCAAAATATCTTTCTTCGCGTTGAAATCGGCCTTTGCGGCATCATATAACGGTTCTGTCATGGCGTTATATGCATCAAGATATTCAACGTCGTTAAGAATGTCCTGTTTCAATGCGTCGATATCCGGGCCGGTTTGGCCGGAATAAAGGGCATTATAAAGTTTTTCGGTGTCGGCCTTAATCTTGGCGGCCTTTGCTTCGGCTTCCAGTTTCGCCCGGTTGTCGGCCCATGCCCTGTATTTGGCGTGTTGCTTCTGCGGTGTCGCGCTCCATTCGGGATCAACAAGGGCGTTATATGCCTTGTCATATTCGGCCTGTTCTGCGGCCGTAAGGCTCGCATAGTCGGCCTTTTCCCACTTGGTATAAAAATCATCATAGGCAACATCCATTCTTGCTTTGTTGGCCGCCTGCCATTGCTCAAATTCTTCATAGTTGCCATCCATCATTAAATCATCTTCAAGCGCGGTTATCTTTGCCATATCATCCGGCGTGAGCGAATCGCGCATATTGAGATTGTACAAATCGTGGAAGGCTTGCATTTTCTTTTTCTGCTTTTCGGCTTCGGCTGCTGCTTTCGCGGCGGCCTGCTCGGCGGCTATTTCTTCCGCTGTCTTTTCGGGCTCCTTCGGCGGCGTTGCCGGTTCCGGCTTTTTCTCGCCCCACAAATCAACGTAATAAGTGCCCAAGCCGTGGCGGCATCGGGGATGGTATAACCCGGCTTTCATGGCTTCGGACATAAGGCGCACACCCGCCCGGCTGCTTGCCGGGACGCGCTCGTAATCGTCCTTGCTGTTTTCCCATGTGCCGCCGGAATACACGTCGTCAATCAGCACCTTATTTTCGAATGGAACGCACAGCGGGCAGGCCGTGCCGTGCTTGGAGATTCGCACAAGCGTTTCGCCCAACTCCTGCCGGGCCTTTCCTTCACCCATGAGCATTGCTCGCGCTTCCGCCGTCCTTACTGCCATTTCGGCATATTCCTTGATGTTGTGCCGGGCTCCGTTCTTGTATTTGATGCACGTTAGGCCCTGTTTGGCGAAGTCGTTAATGGCAAGCTGTACGGCCTGTTTTTCGGTCATAACGCCATTTGCGGCAAACATGGCCGCCCTGTGGATCGTCTGCCGGTATGCATCGTTTATCATTCGCAGGGCGGCGTGGTTTGCTTCCTTTAGGTCATTGTTAACCGCGTCAATAAGGGCCTGTATCTTTTCATCATCCATAGAAAAAAAGCCTTCGGAAAGGTCTTTTGTCAAACCATGATTTCCGAAAAGCTCTTTATGTTTTCCCAAGATGCCAACAAGGCCCTGTTTGTATTCGTTTTGTAAGTGCTGCTTTATGTCTGCCGGTAGGTTCTTTGTGTGTTTGCCTATGATTGATTGGTTATGCTTGCGGAATTTGCGCATTTCGCGCAGCTTGGCCGCCTGCCATTGCTCCCACTCAAAGCCGTATTCCTTTTCTTCTTTCGTGTGCCGCATAAGGTTGCGCGACATGGAGGAAAGAAGGTGCGCTTCCATATCGTCGTATATTTTCCAAATGTCGTATTCGGCCATGCCGCGCCCCCTTTTGTCAGTTGTCTTTTATGCCCATCATTTTGGACAGCTTTTTTAGTCTTTCGTTTAATCCATGCGTTTCCTTGCGGCTTTCCGAAAACCCGTTTTCCAAAGCGGCAAGGCGTTCTTCAAGGGTTGGCGTGGGTTCGGTGGGCGCAGGACGGCCTTTCAGTTCTTCAATTTCGGCATCCGTCATTTTAACCCTAATACCGTTTAAAATTTTATAACCTTCCATAAACCTTCACATTTCCCCCTTTCGTAAGCGGTAAGTTGCCCCATGCGGAATTTCCGAAGCAGGCCAGCGATATTGACCTAATCAAGTCAGGTACGTCATTGGTTTCCTGCGCTTGTTGCGCAATGGTCGTATCCGCTTGACCGCCAATCACAAACGCCCTCCACACATTACCAAATACAGACAGGTTGATGGTTGAAGTGTAATTTGTCCCGGCAGCCCCATACAGAGATCTCGATGCAGTATACGAAAGCATTTTTCCTCCGTCCGTCTTTGTGCAGTCGTTTCTGCTATATATGGAGACGTACTGTACTGCATTCGGAAAGTTAGCCGATACGGTACCCGATATCACAACCATAATTTCTCTTACTTCAAATGTATTCCCGTTAACATCTTCCGTGCATTGAATCTCGCCTTCGCCTGCTACTGCCTCGTCTTCTCTCGTATAGTCGAGCAGGAGTTTCATTCCAGTTTCCGCACTCGCCCCGCCACTCGCACCCGGCGCAGTAAACAGTGCTCCTGCCGCATCCACACCAACAGGCTGCGTCATGTCATCGGTTGCCGCTACAGGCTTTACACCGCCAAGCGTGGCGGCGGATGCAACAGGCAGGACGTATGGGGCAGGTATAGGCGTATCGTCGGGCAATGCGCCAACTTCTGCGGCTGTGTATTTCGGCTTTTCGGGCTGCTTCGCCCAAGCGGAAACTGTCGGGTCGGATTCTTCCGAAACAACCGGGTTTTCCTCAAGATACTGCTTGACAGCTTCCGCGATTTGTTCCGGGTCGGCCCCCTGCAATTTGTTCAGCATATCCATAATGGCGTTGTATACATCCTTTTCGGGCTCCGCATGGGTGCCGGTTCCGCAAAGGATAGAGGGGATGCAAGGAAATGCCGCGCCGGTGGTGGTGTGAAGGTCGCCTTCATACAGGCCAATCACTACACTTTTTACATCTTTAAAAATCGGCGCGTTGCACACCGTGCCGGAAAAAGGAACGTCAATATATTCGCCGTTGTCCATTTTAAACCGGGCCGTCCGGTATCCTTCCGCGCTCCATTCGTCATCAAGATCAAACGTGATTGTATAAATATCGTTTCCGCACACAAATGCCGTACCGTCGCCGGTGGCAATTCTGCACCGAACCGTTACCGTTTTATTAAGCATGTACGCACCCCTTTTTATACGCCTAATACGTAATACGTAAACTCAGTTCCGTACATGGCACTATGTCCCACGCGGAACCCGTCATTGTAAAAAATAGCTTCAATTGCGCCCTGTTCGTTGGCTGCATATAGGCAGTTGCCGCTCCCGTCCGACAAGGCAGCCGTGCAAAATGATGCATCACTCCACAAAATAACCGCAATCGGACGCAGCGAAAGGCCCCGTACCTCAACATATGTTCCCGCGTTCATTTCGCATTCGCCCGTTGTGGTTTTGAACGCCGTTCCGCCGCCCGTTTCGATGGCTGCGATTGCTGCCGCCATTGCCGCCGGTGTATACGTTTGATCTGTGCCATTCTTGGCCCGGATCGCGTCCGCTATGGCCGCATAATTAGCATTATCGGTCGTTACAATCATCAATAACTCACCCCGTCCCCGTCCGGCAAAGCGGCCAATACGTCGGCCACAATTGCCGCCCTGTCACTTGCTGTGAAATAATCCGTTCCGCATACCGGGGAATAACCCGGCACACCCTGCGGCCCCGGCTCACCCTGTTGGCCTTGTGGGCCGGTTTCGCCGGTGTCACCCTTTGCGCCTTGAAGCTGCCCGTTATTCACCCATACGGAATTTACACCGTCCCAAATGTAAATATCGTATGGCGCGGCGGAGCCAATGCCATAAGCAGCACCGGGAGCCGGGGATAGGATGCCCGCCAATGCGTCGGCCGTGTCAAAATAACCAAGCACGGCAAAGCCTGCGCCGGTGTCGCCCTTCACGCCCTGTTCGCCCTTGTCACCCTGCGGCCCGGTGTCGCCTTTTTCGCCCTTTTCGCCTTGCGGGCCCTGTTCGCCGGTGTCGCCTTTTTCGCCTTTTTCGCCTTTAAGTTGGCCATTATTTACCCATGTGGAATTTACACCATCCCACACGTAAACGTTATACACTCCATTCGATCCAACGCCGTAAGCGTCGCCCGCCATCGGTGTTAACGCGTCCAGTTCTGCCGCCGCTGCGAAGTATCCAAGAATGCGAAAATCACGGCCGTTAAATGCCCCGCTTTCATAATCGGCCCGCACTTGCGCATAAAATGCGGCGCGTTCCGTTTCGTTTGCCTGCACATCGGCAAGCAAGGCCAAACAATTCTGCCGTTGTACTGCCATAATGCACCCCCCGTTAAAATCCTATTGTATTGCCGCCGTCCATGTTTACGGCCGGTTCTTCCAATTCTGCAATGCCCTTTTCATCTTTAAGGCGTGCAATTTCTTCCTTTTTCCATTCATCGTCGCGGGTGTCGCCCCACAATTCTTCGACGATTGCGTCAATGCTCATAATTCCGCCCGCTGCCGCTTTGCTCATGGTTTCCACCTGTGCTTCAAAGGCCGGGTTTGCATATCCGCCAAAGGATACGTTTACTTCCTGTTCCTTGCTTTCGGTTCCGTGCATGGCATCAAGCACGCGAAGGGAAATATTGACGATTTGCGGAATGATTTCTTCCAGTACGCCCACAATCTGCGCCCGTTTATACAGGGTGGTCTTTTCCTTTTCCCGCTGTGCTTCGGCATTGTCCAGTTTCTTTACGTCAATACCCAAAGTAGACGGGGAAATAAGGCCCTGCAAACAAAGGTCAAGGGCTGTGCAATACGTCTGTACAAGGGCTTCGTGCTGTATGTTGCCCTGCGTGTGGGTAATTTGGTTACTTGTGCCTTCCCTCATGTCGGATTCTGTAGCAATGTAATCATTGTCGAAATCATTTCCACGGATCACACGGCCGCTGTTGGGATCGCGGGGGAGAAGCACGTCGGGAATATACGTTTTAATTTGGCCCTTGCGAAGTGCAAGCATCCATTGGCTCCACACTTCGTCGAAAGAATCAAATGCATCAATTTTCCCGTCAAAAATGCTTTTGCCGCGTCCGGGATACTTCCGGCTATCCGCAAAGCGCATGGGCAGGGCCATCATAAACGCGCCCTTGTTTACCACAGGTACAAGCCCCGCCAATTCGGGAAACGCCTGCATGTCGGTTTCCTTGCCATCAGCCGCGCAAAGGCGGTATGTAACGCCGTCCTTGCTGTACCGTTCTTTCAGCGTGTATTTCTTGCCGTTGTATTCCTTGCACGTTTTGAAGATCACAGCGACAAGGCGGCCCCGGTCAATGTCATATTCAACGCGGGAAGCGTCGAAAAACTCAATGATTGGGTACTCGGATACATTGGTGTCAATGCTCCACTTCCATGCACCGTCACCGCTCCAAAGGCAATCAGTAACCGCCGCCCGGAGAAGCTGCGGAAAATTGTTGTCGTCCGCGATTGCGTCCCAATCAATTTGCCGGTCAAGTTCCACACTGTCGAGGTCATCCGTGCAAATGGCCGCCAACGTGTCAACGATAAGCGCAGGCAGGCCGGTGTGCAGCTTGCGAATGTTCATACCCATAGTAGGCCGTGCCGCCCAAAAATAATTACGTCCCACGTCGCCCGGCAACTGCCGGTAAAGTGCACTTAATTCTTCGCTGTTTCCCCTGTACCAAATACGGTTACGGAAAAGTTCGGCTTCGTGCGTGTAATATTGGTCGATGGTAATTTGCAGGCCCTGCGGTTCCTTGATTTCAAGGAAATTGCGGATGCCCTGTTTTACTGCGTTCATCACGCCCATATAATTTCACCCCCAAATAAAAAAGGGCCGCTATTGGGCCCCGATCATCGTTATATATGGCAAAAAACCGTATTGGCTTGCGTTTATGGTGTGGTCGTTTGCGTCCTCCGGCGTGTTATCCTTGTTATCAAGCCACGAATAAGATTCCAATTCCCGGATATGTTCCTTGCAATGGTCGAGCACTTTATAATGCCCGGTGTGTAACCATCCCGTTTGCAATACGATTCTATCCGTGATTTTCATTTTCTTATACGCCGGGTTAAAAATATAAATGCATCCTTTTGCCCGTTTGTACTTGTTCAATTCGGATATGGTGGCCGCGTCCGCACTATCAATGAACACATTCCGCGCGAGCCCCCATTCAATCCGGTTTCGCTCCAAGAAATCAACAAAGTTTCGCGCCGTATCACTTGGCGCAATGGGCGTTTCCAAATCCTTGTTGTTATAGATACGTTCATCAAGCACGATAATTTCCCGGTCTTCCGTGATGCCTTGAAAAACCATTGCTATCGTATCCGCGCTTTTCTGTGAGTATGCCGTATCAAGCCCGGCCGTGAACATCACAAACCTTTCCTTCTTGCGGCCTTCCTTGTCGATAAGGTCAGCTTTTTTGAGCACATGCCGCGCCCGGTCAAAGTTAAGGAATACAAGGCCGGTGGAGCGGCCACGCAGGCCCAATATCTTGGTTAAATATTGTTTGGTGCCCTTTGGTACTGCGTTAATAATCTTTTGTCGCTTGTCGGGCGACAATGCCGCGTTATCGTCAAACGTGAAATACCAATGTACCCATTTTTCCTTTTGCGGCCGGTCAAGCATCTTCAAAAGCTGCGCCGGGTAATCATCCACATATTCCGGCAGCGGGCGGGAATGGTTCACATATTGCGCGTACCAATCCAAATTAGGGTCGTCGGGGTTTTGCGTAAACATGCATTGATCAGCGCGCATTGTTATTTCTTGAATAAAAGATATGTCCGCCTTGTTGGCTTCGTCCACGAATATTACGCCAAACTGTGAGCCGAGCACTTTAACCCACCGGGCCTTATCTGCGTAGCCGAGCACGTATATAATTTTTTGCCCGTTTGGCGTATCATAAACAATATGCGGCATACTGATTTTGTCTTTGCCGCGCGGGTAATACTCCGCGCACCCGTCGAACACGTCAAGCAATCCGCAATCCTTGTTGATTAGGTTTCTTTCTGCTACGCCCAAATCAAGGGCCGCTATTACGTGAAACTTCTTGGGCGACATTGCCACAAGGAACATAAACTTGATTATGCCCACCGTGCTTTTACCGGCATGGGTACAGGATTCAAGAAATTCAAAGTTGAAATCCGTATGTTTAATATATGCCTTAAATTTCGGGCTTAACTTAATCTTTCCCATTGGCGGCCCCGCTTAACTGCTCCATAATGCTCTGTAGTTCATGGTTTGTTTTCAGTTCGCCGGAGATATTTATTTCGTTGGCCGGTTTTTGCCCAATCATTTCAATATACAACTTAATCATTTTATAGTTTCCTTTTTTGATCCCGGCCGCTATTTGCATTGCCGTATATTCCGCGCCGGTTATCGGTTCGCCGTTTTCGTCTGTTGCTACTTCGGCATTATGGAAACTGTCGAGCAATATTTTTCTAATGCTTGCATTCCTTGCGCGTGCTTCCCCGGATGCTTTCCCCGCTTTTCGGGCATTTTCTCGGCGTTCCTCGGGTGTTAAATCTTCATTCCGCAAAAGGTTATCCATGTTTCCCTTTGCCATGTTATATCTCCCCTTTTACCGGCTTATAACCGGCCTATTTTCCTTTTATCTGTGTTGCCCTTCCCGTTGCTCCCCTAATACGATAAAACACCGTAAAAACGAAATAAGGCGGCTTACCCGTTAAGGTTGCCGCCCCACTTCTTAGGAGAAAATGCAATGAAAGAACATCAGAAGTATCTGTATGGATAATACCACGGGACTTTGGTTCATTGGGTGCCAATTTTCTAAAAATACAAAATATTCCCATTTACCCTATTGACATACTACCGGAAGTATGTTATACTATAATCACAGTAAGGGGAACACCCCGAGGAAAGGCAGGAGAAAGGGAAATGACAGATGGAATGAACAATCAGCAATTGAACGTCTTGCTTGAGCAAATCGCAAAACTCATTGAAGCAACGGCCAAAGACGCAAAGGAAGCCGCCGAAATCGTAAGAGCGGCAAAGGTCAAATAAAAAAGCCGCAAGCGGTGCAAGCGCAAGCGGCAAACGTGAGAACAAGGAGAGCGGGTGCCCTGCCTTCATCCGCCTCCCATTGTAGCAGGAAAGGCAAAAAAAATCAATGGAGGAAAAGAAGATGAAATACCACAAGCACGAAATCAAGAAGGTGTATACCGATCTTGGAGAGGAACGCCCGAAGGACAATTGCACCTATGAAATTTACAAGGATGGCGAATACATCAACACGGCGTTAACGCTGTCTACCGCAAAAACCTATATCGATAACGATTACAACGAAACGTATCTGTAACCACACCACCCGCCCCGCATAAAGACAGGCAGAAGCCGGAAAGGTTAAGAAGATGTACCGCATTTACAAAGAACTGACCAACGAAAAAGGCGAAGTGATTCACAAGACCCCCGTTGCACGTTGCGCGAAACTGAACATTGCCGTTTCCCATGCACGGGTTTGGTCTAACGGTCACCCGATGGGGATTTATGAAATCATGCCAGACGGGACGGAAGTTAAAATCCACTAACCCCACCACCCGCCCCGGAGGTTACGAGGGCAGAAAGGAAGAGATCATGTTTAAGATCGAGCGGAAAACCGGGTATATTTCCATCCGGACAAAAAATAATTGGTGGTTGATTGGCAATGTGTACGGGAACGGGTTTACAATTTCCCCGTTTTCCCGGTATGATAAAGAGCAAAACAGGATGCCAAGCAAGGCGGAAATTGCACGGCTTGACGCAATCATGAAGGAAATGAAAGAATGGGCCAATGGGGCCCTGTAAGGAGGGCAAGCAATGTCTAAAACATCGGCAGCAGTAAAGAAGCGGTACAACGATAAAACGTATGATCGAATCGAAATCGTTGTACCGAAAGGTCAAAGGGACGTTATAAAAGCATACGCGGCGGAGCATGGCGAAAGCGTAAACGCCTTTATAAATCGGCTAATTGAACAGGAAATGAAAAAGGGCGGGGAGTGATCCCCGCTCTTTTGTTATTCAATATTTCGGCCGCAAGGGTACATTTCGTGACAAGTACCGTTGTAAACGCATCCCGGTACAAGCAGGCCCGTAAATTCCGGGCATACTTTGAGCACCTCCGCGCACATCATTTGCACAACGCGGCGGGTTTCCGTGCTTGCCTGCCTGCAAAGGCGTTTATTTGCAATGGTCATCAGTTCTTCGGCGTTCATGTCCCAAATCATATTAACGGGCGCGTCCTGCGGTGCTTTGGTGCGGTCATAGTCGTTTTGCCGGTCGTTGCGTTGGCTCCTTACATACGGCTGCGCGTGTACATGTCGCACAAGGTGAACACTTACCCAATACGGGCACTCAATGAAGAATGAAAAACGCAGCCGCCTAATTGGACTATGCCGGGCCCGCAAAATATCATACTTCCATTTGCCGGTTGGCGGGGTTTTGGCGGTTTTGCCAATGGTAACAAGGGCACGGGCCTTGACGGCTTCCCAATCCCGTGCGCCGGGGTATTCGATCAATGATACTTTAATTTCGTCCATGTTTTCCCTTTCTAAAATTTCAAATCATTTTCGTTATTGAACCAACTAACCCGCCCGGCATCGTCTACAATTACGGTTGCATTGATACAAAGCACGGTTTCGTTATCGGCGCAAATTGCGTTTGCTTTCTGCATAATGCGCCGCCTGTCTTTTTTATGCTGCCGGTAACACATCACAAACATAAATGCAGCACCGGCAAAAAATGCCCATCCAATAATCATAACTTTTCATAGAAAGGGGGCGGTTTGGCACGCCCCGCGCCCATATGGTTAAAGGCTCCATATGTAGCCCCGTGGATTCCACCACGGCTTTTCAATGTGTGGCAAATATTTCCAATCACACGGCGCATATTGTGCCGGGGATGGCTTGGCGCATCCTCACCCACGCGGCCGGGCCCCGCGTGTGGCCTTGCGGAATACCGCAACTATAAAACTACTACGAAGTACTTACCCGTTTTTAACGTCCGGGGCCGACGTGGTACCCACAACTACAATTTGGAACGACGGAGCGCACCGGTATAACGCACATTTCCCCGATTTCGTCAAACGTCGCATAATTGCCCCGCTTTATTTCTACGGACAATTTTTCAGGCGTATAATAAATATCTGTCGTTGCATCTTCCACAACCTTGTAAGGTGTTCCGCAATGTTCACAACGCGGCACCCTTTCCGCCTGTACCGCTTGGCCGCACACAATACAGAAATCAACGGGGCCAAGATCGACGGCGCGGGCCGTATCCATGTTGGCAGCTTCGCCGCATAAGTAAAGGTGATCCTTCCACATATAAAGATTTCCACCGGAAATTTTTTTGAATGTCAAGCCCGCGCAAAAATCACACATTGTTTTTTTCCTCCTGCTTTTGCATGGCCGATTTTATCCGGCGTTTTATGGTGGATTCCGAATAATTGAGCCGGTCGGCAATGTCACGGTTTCGCAATCCATCAACGTATTTATAGCGGATTACCACGCGTTCTTCCCGGCCCAATTCTGCAAGCTGCCTTTCCGCTTCTTCCTGCAAGGCAAGCAACGCGCCCAAACACCTGTAATACGCGGTTATAAGTTCGTCAATTCGCGCGATAATGTCCATGCCATCCGTAACCCTACCCGAGCGCGGCAAGCCCGTTAAATGCGAAATACGGGGCGAATTTTTAATTGCTTCCAAGCGGTCAATTTCTGATTCGATTTGTGAAATCTCCGCTTGTATGCTTTGATACTCCATCAATTCTTTCATGGTTTCATCACCTTTCCCGAATTTCGTTATATGCCATCTTTTCCCGTATTGCTTTTGCAATGTCAATATCAAGGTGAGCGCAGGCCGAAAGCGTCATAATGATGACGTCGGCCAATTCCTGCGGAACGCCTTCGTTTCGTCTGTGTGAGCATGCGGGGCATGAGTACCCATTCTTTACGCAATCGGTACTGAATCGGGAATTGCATTCGTAATGGGTTTCGATGTCGCCATATCTGTAAAACGCCCTTTGCGCTTCCTGCGCTTCTGTGCGTATGTGCCATAGCAACGTCTTTATGCTTTGCGGATCATCGTACAGGCCCTTTTTTATTGCCTGCGCGTATACGTCATTTTTTAAATCGTCAATGTTCATTGATTGCACCACGCTTCAAAAAAATTTGCAGTTTCTACAACGTAATTTCCGCGCTTTAATGTGGCAATCCACTTTTTCGGAATGCCCGCAAGGCCGTAAATTACGCCCGCAATGCTTCCGGCCACGGCGGCCACGGTATCGGTATCCCGGCCAAGATTAACAGCCTTCAATACGCAATCCCTGTATCTGTCGGTTGTCATAGCGCACCATAGGGCGGCTTCCAACGTGTGAACAACGTAACCGCTGCTTTCAATGTCGGATTCCTTCAATTCGCCCAACCTTGCAAGCCTTTTGTAATGTTCGATTTCCGGGTATTCGGCGCGTTTATCAAGTGCAATTTCGATTGCTTCCGGCACGGTTGCCCGCTTCATCAATGCCCGGATAATATCGCAATACAGAAGGCAGCCAAGTACGGAGCGCGGGTGCGCGTGTGTGATCCCGGACGCGCTTTCAATCATTTCGTCGTTTGCGCCTTTCCAAAGGGCAAGGGGAGCCATGCGCATAAGGGAACCGTTTCCGTTTGAAAGTTCCGACGTGAGCCCATGCCCAAGCATAAGGGCCTGCTGCGTGGTCATACCAACGTCAAACGTTACGCCGCCCGGCGTATAATGTGCGCATTCCATCCACGATACAAATTTTTTCGCCATGTTGCGCTTGCTGTATCCGTTTACCTCTATAAGGCTGCCAATGGTCGCAAGCGTCATGCTGCTGTCATCACTCCACGTTCCCGCCGGTTGGTTATACGTGCCGTATCCGGTCATTTTGCGAACCGGCTTTGCCGCAAGGTGGGCACGCGGTACAAACTCCACCGGCACGCCCAGCGCGTCGCCAACAACAAGGCCCACAATACCGCCCGCTATGCGGTGTTCAGCATTCCTCATTTTTTCTTCCTCCGTAAATCTTCATGAAGTCGTCAAAGTTCATAGTAACAAGCCACGGCGTGCGGTTTTTGCGGTGGATCACCACGGGGATTTTTTCGCCGCTGTCCCGATCTGCTTGTTTCATTGCGTCGTGCACGTTCAACTTTTCGACGCGCTTTACTTCTATATGTACGCCCGGCAGGCCGAGCACGTCCGGGGAATCGGGCCCGCCGGAATATTGAACGCCACGTTGACCGGCAAACCCATATTCCCGTAACAAGGCGGCAATTTCCAATTCGCCGCGTTTGCCTTTTTCCTTGCTATTTATCGGCACTTTCCGGCACTCCCTCCGTTTGCTTTATGAGCCTATCAAGGTAAAACATTGCCTTTTTTAAATCCTCGGCGGGCTTGCCTTTATGTTTGTATCTCCAAACATATTTGATAACTTGGCCCTTCAAAAATCCGTCGTATTCGTCGGCTGTCATGCTTGCCCGTATTGCGTCAATACATTCAATGCCGCCCTGTGTGTAATGGGTTGGATGGTTGACGGGATCAATTGGGCCATCGGGAAACATGGTGTTGTAATTGTCTTGTATTTCATCATCAGTTACACTTGTATAACAATATTGTCGCCCTCTAAGTGGGCACCCTGTACAATTATTGTCAAAATCTTCGCATCGTTTTTCTAACGCTTCCCGCATTTCCTTTATGGTCATACTTCCTCCCTGTACTTGCTTCCGCCCTTCAAGTATTGTTTTCCTTCATCGGTTGCACACCATGCCAAATAATCCCGGCTCATTTCATCCGTCATCAATTCAATATGCCCAAACATGATAAGCGGAAGTTTATCCATATGGTTTTCCATGAGCCAATGGGCAAGGCTTTGCGTCAATCTAATCATGCAATGAACCCTCCCAATCAATAGCCTGTCCGCAATATTCGCAATACGTTATTTCGCCGTTTTGCACATGATCGCGCACAGATTCAATTGAAACACTCCCGCCGCATGTTGGGCATGTTGCCCACGGATATTTGACATATTGCGGTTTTTCCGGTATATGACGTGCAATGGCTACGCGCGCCGGAATGCCTATCATTGTCTCAAGTTTCTCAAATGATTGTTCTACGGCTTTTTTTATCAACTCGTTAAAATCGGATTCCATGCTTTCCTCCTTAAATCATCCCGGCATTACGGAGCCGGTAATTTCGCGCCTTATCGCGTCCAATGTTTATCATGTATTCCCCGGCGTATTCCACAAGGCGGCCGCCGGTTGCTTCGTCAATGTCAAGTATTTCGTTTATGAGCCGTTCCGACGATATAACCGTAATCAATCCTGCGTTATTGTATCGGTAATTGATCAACTCATAAGCAATGCGAACATCGGCAGGGGAGGGGCCCGTTTCCCCAACAGGCTTAAAAAAATCATCAATATAGAGCACATCAACGTTTTTCAGCCGTTTCATTTGCCTTTCGTGTTCGGGCCCGTCGGTTATGTTGGCCTTTAACTTTACGGTTTCGTCCTGCCACAACATGTAATAGGCAGCTTTGCCACGTCGCAGAAATTCAGCCGTTATGGCCGTGCAAATGTGCGTTTTCCCGGCCCCTGTCTGCCCCCCGATGAAAAAGACGCTGCCGCCTTCTTCCACAAACCGGCGGGCCGTTTCCTTAACGTGCTTTTGCCACGGATCACCGGCCGCATATTTGGCGAATGTGTACCGCTCAAGCACGTTTTCAAGGCCGCTTCGCTTCATGCGCATAATTGACGCACGAATTGTTTTGCACTTGCATGTCAAAGTGGATTCGGAAAAGTCGTTTGTTTCCTCCCCTCGGTCGATTTCTTTTACTTCCCATGTGTAACCGCGATTCAAGCAAAGAGGGCAGTTATACCCGTCTTTTTCGTGAAGGTTGCCGGGCATGCGGTTTTCGATATCGCATTTTTCTTGCACCCGTGCCCGGCGTTCCTCTGCCGTCATTTCCGAATAGGGCTTACAAGTAAGTTCCGATTCGCCCCCACTTGCTTTCCGAATCAGATTCAGCAAGTTTTCGATGTTCTCCATATGTCTTCACTCCGTTTTTCTTGTTGATTTTCCCGTTAAGATAAGATTCGAATTTTGTACCGAATAGGGTAGAGGGGCGCAAAAACTTCTCCCATTCGGTGCCGATCCATTCCGCGCACTTTTTTTCTATTACGGTTTCAAAGTCGGCAACGGTGTACCCATCATTTAACCGGGCATTGATTGCTTTCCGTGTTGCTTCGCTTGTTGCCTTGTAATTGGTTCCGGCTTTTTCATTGAGAAAATCAACGATTATTTTGTATGTTTCCGCTTGCGGCTTGCCGCTTTCCTCTTTATCTATTTCTTTATCTTCTTCTTTATCTTTATCTATTTCTTTATCTGTCTGCGTTACTGTAACGTTACTGTAACGCTGTGTAACGTTACCGGCCGTTAATTCCCGCTGTCGCTCCCTAAATGCTGCAACTCGCTGTCGTGTTTTTTCTCTTGCGTTTTCGATGCCTTCCAAGTTTTGATGTTTGCCCCAGTTCGGTATCGTGATCGTATTGTTTACAATCTCGATCATGCCGAATTGCTCAAATGTTGACAGGGCAAGCCGTACCGTGTTAAGGGGCCGCCGGAAAATGGTAGATAACATTTCGTCGGTATATGCGATCCTGTCATTTAACATGAAGGCCCCGCCGTTGTTTTGCTTTCCTGCCATGCAAAGCAGCTTGAACCAAATAACAATGATTGAATCAGCGTCCGGCATGGATTCGATAAGCTGTATTTTTTCGTCGTCGAAAATGTCTGTAACTATTTTTATCCACTTTACAGCCGCCACGCTGTGCACCCCCTTTTACTTTCCTGTGATAGCTGCATACCCAAAGCCGAACAATTCCGACAATTCACAGCCGAGAATTTCCGCCATCAGTTCCGCACAACGTGGGGAAGGGAGCACATGCCCGTTTTCGATACGGGAAAGCATGGGCGCATTCATGGGCACCCCGGCGGCCGTGAGCGCATCAACAAACATATCGTTTGACATTCCGCGATCTTTGCGAAACTGTTTAAGGTTGTTGCACATGCTGTATTGGTCGCTGTCCCCATTCTCGATGCGCTGCGCCTTCTTCAATGGCTTAAACGTATTGATTGCCCGTTTCTTGGTTTCGGCCATATATGCCCGGCGTTCCATTGGGTCTGCCGTTTTGTAATAGCCGGGATTTTCTGCGCTGCTTGACGAAAAAATAATGTAATCGTCGCCTTGATCCTCGGCCCGTAACGCTGCCACGATATGCCGGGCTTTGTCCTGTGATACGCCCCAACGGCGGGCAAGGTCGGCGCGGGTGATAGCATTTTCCCGGCCAACGGGGATAGAATCGTAATATGCTTGCATCGTGTGCCCTCCGTTCAAATGTAATTTTTCCCGAAAATTTTAAGGAAATCTTTGTCCGGCCATTTCTCCATAAACGCTTTTTGCGCTGTCTGTTTTAACTTGAGGTCAAACACCCGGTTAAAATGCACGGCGTACTGATTGCCGGATGCGTCGCCCCGATGGTGACGGGGACAAAGCCAAACTGTAAGGCCGTATTTGTCGGCCAAAGGGCGCAGGCCGCGCCCGTGTATGCAATGGTGGTTTTCAAGGTATAATGTAGTCTTACATATGAAGCATTCTTTTTCCGCCTGTATAATGCTTTTCATTTCCTCCAATTCCCCCTAATGATTCGCGTTTTTATTGCGCACAGATAACTAAGCGCGTCATGCTCATTCTTCTTTTTTGCGTTCTTCTTTTCTGCTTCGGCTGCACATTCGGCTTTTTGCTTTGCGTATTTTTCGCAAACAGCATGACAGTTTTCGTTTCGGCCTTTGCAATCCTTGCAGCATGTTACGCCCATGTTTATTTCTCCTTTGCCCACAAATCAAGGCTTGCGCCTATATCCATATCATCCGGCACAAATGCGCCTAATTCCCGGTTTTCGCTTGCTGTGCCTTCTATAAGGCGGGACATTTGCTTTGTGTCGTATTGGCTGCTGCCAACGGTGCATTTAAGCTGTACGCCGCGTTTTCCGTCTACGATCACGCCGCCCATTTCTTCAACGGCCCGGAAAAGGCCCTTGACGCTTTCGACGGCTTCCGGCTTGACTACAATGTATTTTTTTACGCCGTACCGCTCTAACAAATGAAGATATGCTTCTTCGTCGCTTATATGGAGCACCTCCGCCAACGATCCGCACATTTTCCAAAATAATGCGTTGGCGTTAAGGCTTCGTTTTTCCCGGTGCCGCTTTATGATCACGTCATATTCCCCGGAAAGCGGCGGTATATTGCCGGGCGCGGTAATGGTCAAGGTTTGGTTTCCCTCCATATCGCACCCGGCAACGATGCGGGCCGTTCTAAATTCGATCAAAACGGCAAGTCGTCCTCGTTTACATCGGTAAAGCCGGTGGGCGCGGAAACCAAACCGTTGTATGTGCTTGATTCCTTGATACGCTTCTGAATCCATTCCGGGAAGGATTCCATGCGCTCCAATGCGTCATGATCGGCAAGGGAGAAAATAACATAGGGCGTTTCGCTTTCGACGGTGAAGCCCTTCGGCAATTTCGAAATACTCTGAATTTTTGCAAAGGCGTTTCCCTTGCTGCTTTCGGCGTGAATGATCGACAGCATGCAAGGCGCACCGAGCACGTTCTCAAGATCAAAGCCGCGTAATTCATCCTGCGTAAACTGTCGGCCGCGCCATCCCTCAAGCACATTGCGAAGGTTGGATTTTTCGGCAAGGCTTGCCGTGTAGGTTTCCGAAATTACGCGGGGCTTTTCTTCGTCTTCAACAAGGATTGTTTCGCTTGGGATTTCAAACTGAAAAATGCATTTCCGGGTGAATTTTTGGTATCTTTCGTTGTACTGTTCGCCAATGTCATAAATGCCGATACATACGGCGGGATATGTGCCCGGCTCGATTACGGGAATTTTGCTGCCTTCCGGCGCGGATACGGTCAAATTGCTCATGTTTTTTCGTCCTTTCTTTTACTTCCACGCTTCGCGCAGCGCGGTAATGTTTTCGTTGATTTCACGCAGGGTTTTGAACACTTCAAGCAAATAATGCCCGGTATTGTCGGTTTTTGTTTCTTCCTTCGGTGTAGCAGGGGGGGCAAAATACTCCTTCGTTGCTCGTTTCTGCGCGTGGTATTGATCGGGATATAAATTATCAAGCGCGGCGGGGTTTACTTCGGCCGTGCTCTTGATCGAAATAACACGGATCACGCTTTGATAGGAAATATCAAGCATTGCCGCGATAAGGTCATTTGTCATGCCGCTTTTGTGGGCCTTCCAAACCTTCGCCATTGTTTCGGGGCCGATGTTCTTTCCTTTTCTCATTCTCCGTTCCTCCTGCATTATTTGATTTGCAAATTCTGTTTTTCCACGATTTCAGCAAAGGGCAGCACATGCCCGTTTTTGATAGCCGCCTTGATGGCCGTTTTGTTCGGTGTCGGGGCCTTGAATGTCAAAAGATCGTTCCGGCCGGATTCCTGCATATAGCGGATAAATTCGCCTTCGTCGGCAATCTCCACGGATTCGGAACGGCGGAAGGAAACTTTTGCCCGTGTGCTTTCGACGGAGCGCATGCCCGTGCGCAGCATATGGGCCTTAATGTATTCTTTAAGCCGGTCGGCGTTGTTCTGCTTGGCCTTTGCCCGCTCTGTGAGCGTTGCCGCTTCTGCCTTGATGGCGGCCGCTTCTGCTTCGTAGGATTTAATCATGCATGCGATATTGTCCACCTTGTCCGTAAAGGTGCTTTCGATTGCTTCCAATGTGTCGGGGATCGCTTCCAGGTCAATTTCGCCATTCTCAAGGGCATACATGAAATCGTTGTATAGTTCGGAAATTTCGTACAGCTTCATTGTTCATTCTCCTTTTCTGCGGTTTTAATTTGCAGCTTTGCAAGTTCGATTGCGATTTTGTACGCCTTGCCGTGGTGATTGTCACCACGTTTTCTTTCAACGGCGGCGGAAAATTCGTCAATATTGCCGCGGAAGCAGCCGCAAGAAACGCCGATGTTTCCACCTTTAAGGGCAAAAAACGTTGTTGTTCCAAGCCGTGAGCCGATGTGAGAAACCGTCATAATTGCCGCGTTGCCGTATACCCTCGCGTCGCCGGATACCTCCGCGTCGCCGTATACCCTCGCGTCGCCGTATACCCTCGCGTTGCCGTATACCCTCGCGTCGCCGTATACCCACGCGTTGCCGGATACCCACGCGTTGCCGTATACCCTCGCGTTGCCGTATACCCTCGCGTCGCCGTATACCCACGCGTTGCCGTATACCCTCGCGTCGCCGTATACCCACGCGTCGCCGGATACCCTCGCGTTGCCGTATACCCACGCGTTGCCGTATACCCTCGCGTCGCCGGATACCTCCGCGTCGCCGTATACCCACGCGTTGCCGTATACCCTCGCGTCGCCGTATACCCACGCGTTGCCGGATACCCACGCGTTGCCGGATTGGTCAAGGTTGCTTTCCTTCTCAATCCATCCGCCCTTTTCGCCCGCGCCAACGTTGCCAAACGCGATCAATGCGCGGATGCGGTACAGCGTGTGGCCAAATACAACCTTTGTTTCTGCGGTAAGTTCATACTTATTCATTGCTCTTTCTCCTTGTGTTGCTTAAAATTCAAGTTCTTCGATACGCTTCCGGGCCGCTGCAAGTTTTTCTTCCGCTTCGTCGGCGCGTTTTTTTTCGTAGTCGATGCGCCATTGCATGCGCTCGATTTCCTCCGAAAGAATCCTTACAACTGTATTACTTGTTTTTGCATCCATCGTTTGTGCTCTCCTTTTCCTTTATTTCAATGGTGACGTTAACGCCCATCCGGTGGGCGTGTAGTTTAATGAGGGTTTCCCACGCTCTAACCGCATTCA
>Ga0233386_1000079_pt1 | contig 35063 bp, 50 predicted proteins | sample ElkDunMinimDraft_17_FD_191544 | JGI IMG/M metagenome (GOLD analysis project Ga0233386, IMG submission 191544) | Fecal eukaryotic communites from dung pellets of Tule Elk in California, USA - Elk Dung G4 | ecosystem: Host-associated > Mammals > Digestive system > Large intestine > Fecal | place...
CAGAATTAGCAGATAGATATATACAGCCAACACAATATCATACACCTAATTTAAGATGATTAATGAACTAACCCATGGCAAAACTAAAACAATATTTAGAGAATAGTTGGTATAGATGAGCCTCACAGGATAGACAAACATGATATGCTGCACAGTTCCAATATTGAGAAAATGTTAATGTTAGGGATATGAAGAACTGAGTATGTTTATCTTGATGAAAGACAAAGGTACAGGATGTCTGAGACCAGTTTACATATTTTACAAGTTGAAACTATTTATATATAATAGATGCAGATTGACACATATTAGATATGGAGTGAAACACAAAGCTCACAATATCAGAAATGAGTAATGATACATTCCCAATATGAGTTAGATTCTGATGATATGTATATATAATAGCAACATCTTGAATATTTAAGGTAGACCCAGCAGCGTGGACATACACAGATATATCGTCTAATTTTCCATGATTATGGATATGATGACAGTGTGCATTAAATTATGCTAATACATTCTTATTAATATGATGCTTCAATGAGTTGTATAGAATGGATATATCAACATGAACAGAGGTATTTAAAAAGATAAGGGATTTTGAAAGCAACTATTGGATATATTGATTAACACAAGAATGAAACTATCTAAAAATATATACATCTAGCATGACAGATACCAAAATACATTATGCTAAAGGTACATTTGATGTTGAGGATACGTGATTAGTTCAGACTGTGACATTCAATTCAATGACCCTTGATATGTGATGTGTAACATCAGACCAATGAAATGATTATGTATTATTCAATACATCTAAATGAGAATATAAATTAGCAAAGATTTCATGATATAATAAAGTAGATATTAGACGGACACAAGAACGAGACTGAAAAAGAATATTTACTAGTAGTGTTGTTACAAACGAAAAGCATCCAAATATATTGGCTAGTGATTGAGTCTTGTTCTGTAGTATGGATGAGTGAATATGGACATTTACAGAATATAATGGATGGTTGCGATGAGGATGTGTAGAGTTTGCAACAGATAAATGATGTACATCAATGATTAGATTCAAAGATAAGCTTTATGTTAGTTTATATGATGGATGATATCAATCGGTTTATTATGATTTAAGTTTCCATCCTCATACATACCAATCTAACTGATTCTTAGTCGGGAGAGTGTTCGACTGATGATGTGCGTGACTTTTCAAAAAGAACGACCAAGCAACAATAACATACAACATGCCAGAATGAACAAGCATGGAGCTTAGTTATAGATACGATAGAGATAGCTTTTGATATGACAAAAGTAATTTCTTGTCTATTAAAAAACTGACAGATGTTAATAGCTGTTATGATATAGTAGTACCTACAACTCCATGACAAAAAGATATAGATTTACTTGCATTAGAAAGTAATGACAGTAATACTATTTTATTAGAGAATGGTGATAACATTATGTTGGAAGACTTAATGGTTTGTCCATTTAACAAGACATGGAACTTATTAGAATATAGATTTGATTTTACAGGTAACTGAGACCCAGCAAACAATATACCAACAACTAAGACACCTATTTTATTTGAACATAGCCTAACATACTATGACTACATGAGAAAATACAGATAGCATAAATGAATCAGAAAATCTTACAGTCACAAGCGATGCTGCTTTCGAAAGAGTGACTAATGATTCTAAGATGGAAGAAGATATTCCTTGATGATATCTCAAACAAAATACAGCATGATTGGTACAAGAAATACCAAACATATCTTTTATAGATATTTCAGATACATTGTTAGAAAGCAAGAAAACATTGCACAATAGAAATAACTGGAATGTTGTTGTATGAAGAAAAGGTAAAAGTATAGAAGTTATACCACAGTGATATTGAGAAATATATTTGTCTAATACTTTAACTGTATCTTGAAGCAAAGACTTTGTACCATTAACGTGAAGCGCTCAGGCAACAGATGAAGAAGACTGTTTAGAAATTGTTATGAATAATAGCTGAGAATCATACGCAAAAGTAAAAAGAGAATGATACTATGTTATGAAATATAATGGGTCTATACACAACACAACAGTCACAAATAACGCAAGCAATACATTAAAACACTGATTCAGTGTGCGAAGAGAAGCATTTCAAACAATTACAGTTCTTAACGAATTAACAGTTAGCATGTGATATACATATTATGCATCTATATCTAATGAACTTGTATCGTATTGTATGGTATGAGACAAAATATGAGTACACATAAATAGAAGTTCTGGTTCTGTAGATATAGAGCAGATGTCGTTCTATGTAAAATATTTATTTGATATCAAAAACTAAATGGTAGCTTACAAAGACATATTAAACACATTCGGTGGTGATACAAGCTATGCTGACAGATTCCAAGCAGCTGCTCTTAAATGAGACCAAGCTTGAATGTCAGATATTATTAGAGAGTACAAGTGAGTATGAACATCTACTCCTCCAACAACTCCAACTACACCAACCACACCAACGACTCCAATACCAACACAAGGCGTTCAGGGTGATAACTTAGGTAATTGGAATTATCAAGATGATAGTGCTGATAGGCAAGAACAGATAGTATCTAATCTTAATGAAGCTTATCAACAGAACCCAGACCAATTTAAAGATTGGGCAACATTCTCTCAAAACTTTAATTATGATACTGCATGAAGAAGCGATAAGCAAAAGGAGACTATGCGTAATTGGTATTCTCAAATGCAACAAAACAATATAGATTACAATGATGCCAACAATACTGATTACTTCTTTAATCAGTTAATGTGATGATGACAAATATCATGAGAATGAGCAGCATTAGATGCAGCAAGGAATAGATATAAGAATTATCAATACTTATCTGGAATGACACCAGACCAGATAGCAAGTGCAATAGCAAGCAACTCTATTAATCCTGTATGACAAGAGATGCAAGATTTGAAAAAATATTCACCTGCATTATACGCACAAGTTCAGGCTGCTATGCAATGACAAACACAGGTTAATGATATAAATGCTTTATGAGAATGAATATATAACTGACTAACAAATACAGAGACAAACAAGAATTATACTAATTATAATTTCACAACAGAATACGCTAAGAATGCTAGCGTTATTAAACAATATAATGAAAGCTTATATAAAAAGATAGAATGATTAGGATGAGATACTGCAGCTTATGTTGCTATAGTAGCAAGCATGTTGCAGAATCCATTAATCCAAGCTAATAAAGATGAGGTAGAAAACTTAGAGTGAGAGATAAGAAAGATACAAGAGAACATATATACAGTATGAGATACAGCAAGAAGCAGATTATGAAGTGAAGCACCAGAAGATTTGGTAAGTGCTTACATATCTCAGCAAACAAAAGACCTACAAAACCAATTAAGAACTGCGCAAAATAGTTTATTAGTAGCACAAGGGAAATTAAATAACCAGCTAACAGAAGTTGAAACAATGATAGATGCTATCAATAATTGAATTAAACTTTATTGAGAATGAACATGATGAAATAATTATCAGTATATAAGTTGAAGCAAATATCAAGATGCTGGATACTTTGATAAAAGTACATGACAGTTCTATAAGCTATGAGAGCAACCAGACACAAGAGACTATCAATCAGACGACCCAACTAGATTACAAGAGATAAGAGATAATCTTGATGCTATAGCCAATTCAGATGATGCTTATGTGTTTAGAGACAGAAATGCATTTAATGATTACTTCAAATATTCTCAAAGATGAGCAGCACAAAAGGCTGTATTAGATGAGTTTTGGAATGCTAATGCTGCGAGACTTAAACCAATAGCAGACCAAAAATATCAACAATATTTAGCTAACCAAAGAAGAACTAGCTGATGAGGAAGTGGTAGCTGATGAGGTAGTTGATGATGAAGTAGTGAATATAGTTGAATCAAAAAGGCATTAATGGAATGAACTTTCTCATGAAGCTGGACAACAACAAACTTAAAAAAATATTGATATAGATGATGAGCTGATGATTCAACAATATTAAAAGCTATATGACAGACTAGCAGACCAGATGAATTAGCTAAGATTGTATCTCATTTGGCAGATTCTAAACAGATAAATACATTATTAAGTGCATATATATTAGATGCTCATAAGTCAGAAATACAATCTGCGTTAGACTGAATGTCTTGATTAAATAAAGCTAAGAAGAGAAAAGAATATATAGCAAACCTATACACTTCATTATGAATACCAACTAAGACAAATGAAGCTAGGGTTACATCTTTGTTAAAAAAATTCTGATATTGAGATACCCAAGAGTAATTTAATTTATAAAAAAAATTAATGGCATTACCTACTATAACCAAAATGCAAAAAACAGCACAGGAAATGCTGAATAAATATCAACAACAACAGGCATCTTCTACTGCTTCTACACAATCTGGTAGTACATCTACACCAACAGTTACAGAAACACCAAAGGTTACATCTACACCTAAAGCACAACCTAGTGTGACACAACCAACCGTAACATCACAAATAGTTTCTAATCCTACACAGCCTGTAGACTTAACTAAGATAAACCTATTTAAGCCACAAGAGGCTGTTAAAACAATACAACAAGCAGCGCCAAATCTACTAAGCAAAAAAACAGAATCACAAGATATACAAAGCACAACAATACCAACTAATACTGTTAGAACTGCATTACAGATGTGATGAAGTGCATTAAAAGCAGTGGCTAATACATTATATGAACAGTGAACAGATTATGCTAAACAAGTATTATGAAGAGCTAAGACAGACGCTGTAATCGCAAAAGAATGATTAACTCTATTAAACAAGATGTATCAAGATACATGAAAAGAAATGTATAGAGATATAACATCTGATATTAAACAAGAGCGAGAAAGCTGAGAATGAGTATGAATAATTAGAGATGCCTTTGCAAACACTTTTGAATGAGTTCCTAGATGAATAGTTAGAGCTGAATACTGAATAGCAGATTTGTTAGATTGGGCAGTTGATGCGCAATGGGCTACAAATCTTAAAAATAATATAGAGAAAGATTTAAAGTATTGGGAAAACACAAGGGTACAACAGAGAGCGAAAGAGGCTGAATGATTTAAGGACTTTATGAAAAACCCTCTTATGTATGCATGAGGTACATTATGAGAAATGGTTCCAATGTTTATATCTGCTTGGGTTGCAATACCTACAACATTTGCACAGGTATATTGAGAAACATACAGGGATTATTCTACAGACCAATCATTAATAGACGCATGATTAACAGACAATCAGATAAGGCTTATGTCTTTATGAGTATGAGCTGTTAACACATTGATTGAATTATGAAGTGATTTGTTAGAATGAATAATGCCATGGACTAAACCATGAGCTAAATGAGTAGAGAAAACAGTAAGAACAAGATTGTCAAAACCATTTATGAATATATTTAAAAATGTTGTTAAGTGATGATTATCAGAATGAGTTGAAGAGGTATTACAAAATGAAATACAAGAACAAGTCGCTATTGCTGCTGGTTCTGATAGAGACCTACCAACACGAGCAGAGAGACTTACCACATTCTGAATATCTGCTGTTATATGATGACTATTACAATGAGGTAATATAATGGTAGAGATAGAATGACACAAAGAGTTAGAGAAAGCTTTTGAAGAATGGTCAGAAGCAGTAGACGATTTTGCACCATGAGTTTCTGAAGAGGATAAAAAGAAATTCTTTTCTGCTATTGTAGCAGCAGAGATACAAGACCAACAAATGTCAGATAGACAGGTTAGTAAATACCAACAAGAATCAGAACAACTATATAATCAAAAAGCACAATTAGAGGAACAACTAAAAACAGCAACGGATGAGAACGTAAAGCAATCTATTACTAATCAGATAAACAATATAGATACAAGGATAACACAGATAGATGAAAGATTGAATCAATGGCAGAATGTGATGGAGGATGTTAATAAACAGTTAGAAGAGATTTCAAGAAAATCAGAATTGCCAACACAACAATCTACACAACAACAACAGTGATGAGAAAACCTATCACAACAAACAATGTCTGAATATAGTGTTATAGAATCAAAACCAATAAACGAGATGACAGATAATGAAATATCTGCTGCATATAATTTTTGGCAATCTAATAAACCAGAGACGCCTAGAGAAAAAATGAGAGCAGATGAGGTTAGTAAAGAATATACAAATAGAATGAGTGATATATCTCTTACAGAGGAAGAGGCAAATGCAATACTTGAATGAAGTTTTGATGTTAATAATGTAAGGTTTTTCAAAGTTCCAGCAATGTTTGACTTTATAAATAAAGCTATATCTAAAACTACAGATGAGAACAAAATAAACGAACTCAAAGAACTGTCTGAAAAAATAAGAGACAGAGCATTAGAATTAGCCGAAACAGAAACATGATGAGAAACCACAGAAAAAAGAGACACAAAGAGTAATGTAATAATAGATGCGCCTATAGATAGTAATTTGTTCTATGATAGTTTAAGTAAAAAGTTGTGATATGATATAGACAAATATGCATTGAATGTTTATTACCAAGATAGACAACATCTTCCATGATTAGCATGAGCAAAGATAGCATGATTAGAGGATATAACTCATGAAGAGATATTAGATATTGCAAAGAAATTAGCAGAAGTATCTAATGTGTTATGAATAGATTTGAATAAGATATTCGATAATGCTTCATTCTGATTAGTGACTACAAAATGAGAAAACTTATGATGAAAGGTAGATTATCAATGAAAGGCTATAACACAATCAAGATACAATGTTGCAACAAATGCTTATGATTTATTAAACTTTGCTATAATATTAAGAGATAGTGAATGACAAATATTAGCACATGAGATTATGCATACGTTAGATAAAGAGTATTTGCTAAGAAACAATAAACTATATACTAAATCTGGTAATATGACAACTAAGAGTTTATTAACAGATGTTGCCAAAGATTTCAAAACATATAAATGAGTTGGTAATGATAGTTATTGGGATTCATCAAGAGAAATATTAGCAAGATTTGCTGAACAGTACTTCTTGCTTAAAACAGATATGGATGCATATAATGAATATGCAGATAAAAAATATTATTGGGATGATGCTAGCTTTAGAAAGCTACTACCAAAATTTGAATCATTAATTAATTGGGCTTTTAATGATTACAAATTAGATAAGTGAGATTCAAACACATATTCAGAAGTGATGAAATCTATGGACGATTTGTATTACCAAGAAACACAGTTTGATACGTTCTGAACTGATGAAGCTATGAATAAATTATTATTCATGAAATCTCAATATGATGATATAATGACACAAATATCTGAAATAAAAAATGAAACACTAAGAATAGAGTTGGAAACAGAAGCTTCAACATTATATAGCAACTATGATATGCTAAACAAAAAGAACAAGGAATATCTTGATATGCAAAGAACTCCACAATGAATACAAGATAACATAGACGTTAATAATTTAGCTTTGGTAAAAGAGTGAATACTTGTAACTCCACAACAACCATCAAAAATATTATTATGATTGCCTTATGTGTGAAGTAATATAGAAGAATGAATAAACAATCTATCAGAATGAAAAGATGCTGATGGTAAATTTGAAAGTGCAAACATGGAACAAGAAGATGTAATAAAACTAAACAAGAGAAAGAAAGCAATAAAAGGTTTCCGCGACTGATTATCTAAATGAATGAAAGACCTATTCACTCCTGCATTGTCTAGGATATACAACATATCTCCTAGAATAGCATGAAGACTTGCAACAATGGAAACACAAACAGATATACAAATACACAGATATAGGGAGAGAGCTAAGTGATTTGTTTCTGCAATATGAAAGTTAAAAAAACCACAATTATTAAAAGTTAAAAGAGCATTATTAGATTATTGAACAGTACCAGAATGAGTTGAAATAAAAGACTTTGCTGCATTCAAAAAATCAGAAGCAGAAAAACTTAGAAAAACATTAATAGATAATTGAGTAAAAGAAGAAGATATAAATAAAATGTTTTCTATATTAAATGATATATGAAGAGAATATCAAGATGCGTGATTAGATATAAACCTAATAGATATGTACTATCCTAGGGTTGTAAGAGATTATGAATGACTTATAGATTATATGAATAGTATCCCATGAAAGAATGTAAAAGTAAATAAAGAGAAGTTATTGTGAAAGATAAGATGAATCGCTGATGATGTTAACTTAACAGAAGAAGAGAAAGAAAGAAAAATAAGAAACGCTATAACGTTAGAGTTTACGCAGCCATGAACAACATCTAAAGCAGCTGATGAAAGAAAGCTATGATACCTATGAGACTGGTGAGATGGTATATATGCATATTATGAAAATCCAATACAAGCATTAGACCACTATATAACATCGATGACAACAGCTATACAAAGGCAGTTATTCTTATGATGAAAAAGAGAAGATGCTAATGTAACTGAATGATGATTATTAAATCCATCTACTGAGGATTCAGTTTCAAGTATAATCGAACAGCTTACACTATGAGATAATTTAAGTGAAGACGATATAAACGAATTAAAACATTCCATATTATCTGTTCTAAATAAAAAGAAATCTCCAAAAGCTGTAACACAAATAAAGAACATAACCTATACAGCTACAATTACAAACTTCTTATCAGCAATAAATCAGTTAGATGATTTATGAATGACTATATTAAAAGATAGAAGCTGATTAAAGAATGTTGTAAAAACAATATTCAAAAGAGCTAATATAAAGTATGATGAAGTATGATTAGATGATGCATACGAAATGTTTAGGGAGGAATGAAAGGTAACTAATTGGCTATTTAAGAAATCATGATTTAATTTCTTTGATAGATTGTGAAAGGAAAGCTTTATAAATACAGCTTGGGATTCTATGGTTCGCCAAGCAAAAGATGAAACATCAAAAAGGAATCTATATAAAAGATTAGAAGCTTTATATTGACCAGACTCTGCAGTTAGAATGATGGAAAAGATTACAAAGTGAGAGCTTAAAGATGAATCATGACAAATAGATATAGAAATACTTAGAGACTTACTATATCAATTATGAAGTACACAGCCATTATATTCATCTGCCATGTCTACAACATATCTTAATCATCCTTGGGGTAGATTATGTTATGCATTATCATCATTCACATTAAAGAGGATAGACTGGTTAATACAATGAACAAAAGAAGTAAACAAAAACCATTGACCAGTAGCAGCATGAGCTTGGTTAATGTGAGTATCTACTTTCTTAGCTCTGTTCTGAGCAGTAATATGAGACGCATGAGATTGGATGAAATGAGACGAAGACGAAACATTTTTATGGAATCTTATTAATGAATGATGGTGAAGCGCGCTTAAATCTGCATGATGAGATGCATTAGACTCTTGGTTGAAGATTTGGGATTTGTCTGAATATGACATAAAGACATGGAAATCACAATGAGTGTGGTGAATATTATCATCTAAAATAAAACCATTCATATTTGATTTAGGTAGAGATGTGTTCCAAGCTATTAAAAAAAGAGATAAAAACGAAACAACAGACTTAGCAAAATATGTTCCTATATTCTGAAAGTTAGTTTATTATTGGTGTTGGGATGATTTAACATCTGCAACAAAAAGTAGTAGTGGTTGATTAGACCTTGATTTAGACTTAGACTTAGATTTGGACTTAGACCTAGATTTAGATTTGGACTTAGATTTATAACTTCCCCTTGATTTTACTAAATAAAATAATATGTAATGATTGATATAGAGCAATTACTTCCAGAGTATATCACTGCACATATATGAGATATGACATTCGTTTGAAGCAAGGTGTGAAGAAAATATATTATAAAAGAAATGGTAAATGATAGAATAGAGTGTGATTGTGTGGAGATATATGTTAATGATAAATTGTTTGATAGAATAAATAAGCAGATTATATTACAACCATGAGATACTTTACATCTTGAATATCAAATAGATGTTTGTTAAAGGATGGAACAAGACATACGGTAGACCTAATGAGGAAATAAAAATATCAAAACTTGTTAGGCTTACCATAAAATCAAGACTAAGTTGGTTTTATAAATGACACAACATGCAATGGAGACGGATAAAAAAATAATAATCAGAACAATAGAACCAAAAGAGTGAGAAGATACCCATCTATTAGCTCACGAAAAGATTAATAGTTGCTTAGTTTCATTATGAGAATATGTTAACAATATAATCTGAGAACTTAACGCTGTTAATAATTTTTCTAACAAGGCTGCTGAGGAAACATCGGCAACTGTTTCTGAATTAGAAAAAACTTTCTCTAAAAAGATATGACAAATTAAAGAACAGTTAAATGAGTTCAACGAAACCCTAGGTAGTATGGCAGAGCAAATTAAGAAATTGAAAGATAAATCTGAGCAGTGAAGAAAATACTTGGTTAAACATTTTGAATGAATCCTAGACACAGATACAGAATCATTAGCCACATTAGAAACAATAGAATTAGATTGAACATATTTAGTAAACATTGTAGAGAATGAAACTGTTGGTAATCCACAAGTAGCGTCTTACTCTTTATGACGTACAGCAATCGCAAATAAAGAATATACTCCATGAGTATATTTGTTATCTAAATGATGACATGCTGTATTAGAATATGACTTTACTGTTATCTTAACTGAAATCTAAAATGATATACGTTTACATTAAGAACTGATGAATCATAAAGAAGAGTGAGACAATAGTGAACTGATTAAGCTATGACGATGTACAGCAAGTAAACTACAAGTTAACAGACAAACTAATATATGAGAAAGGAAAGATAGTTAAATATGATGAATCGGAATTGTACAAAAAAGATAAATGAATACTATGAGTTGAGGAAGAGAGAGATATGCTTAAAGAAAAACTAGATAAAAAAGAGAAAGAGTATGATAAGTTATCGTGCGACTTTCTAAGACTTAGGTCACAATATGATTTACTCCGTAAAAGAAATATAATATGATAAGAACTTTTACAATGACATGAAACGAACAAAGAATAGAGGTAGTTAACCCATGAGTTAACGATTTGACACAAGAGAATTTAGATACGAACTGAATAACAGAAGCTTATGGTAGAGGGTTAAAACCAGAGATAATGTTTAAGGCTGCAGACAGTAATGGTTCTCCTATCTACATAGCAGAGAACACAGGAGATACAGCTGACAAACAATATCCTTTGTTCCCATGAAAGACATTAACATTAGATTATTCTACGTATGTAAAGACGATGAATATCTTTTATGTTACATGAGCTGCTAACGACATTTTATCAGTAATCTGTAGATAATGACAGCAAGAGAATGATGAGAAGTCAAATGAATACAATGAATAGCTGTACAGGAAAACTGAAGTACTGTGGTTAGTGTTGCTGATACAGTGAACATTGTATGAGGATGAACAGTCACAGACGTATGAGGAGTGGCTACAATAAACATACCTTATTGAGCAGAATGGTATAGAGAAGATGTCCCAGCAGGAAGTGCAACATATACATTTGTTAATGAGCCAGCTACATCTACATCATTCTTAATCTTTACTGATTCTGGTACATTGCTATTCTCAGGTATAGATTATACATATAACGCTAGTACACAAACAGTTACATTCCTATCATTAGATACGAATGAAGCTGCATATATCTGGGTAGCACATGCTAACATAGTATGAGGTAATGTATGAGACATGGTGAAATCTGTATACGACCCAAACAATGTACAGAAAAATGTATATGATTATAACTACTTTATCAATACTCCTACAATACCAGATGCACAGATTCAATCAGACCGAGACCAAAGTGATAATACAAAAGTAGATTATATTAAAAACAAGCCAACTATACCTGATATATCTGACTTAGTAGAATGACCAGAATCTGCTATAGATTGAAATATAGTAGTGTTTGATTGAGCTACATGAAAGATAGTAAAGGATAGCTGATTCAATATACAGGTTGTTAATTCACAACCAGTATGAGACAAAGTTGACGTATATTATGATAACGGGACAATATATCTATTCCCAAATCCTGAGTATACAATACTTACTGAGGACTGAAATACTTTAGCAACAGAGAATAATGACCCTCTGATTTTAGAAAATTAATTTATTAAACAATGGCAAACACAAAAATCTCACAGCTTACACCAAACACAAACCCTAATGGATGAGAGGAATTGGTGTATGCTTACAATGGTACTAATGGTAAGATGACATTGAACACCATGAAAGGATATGTTGAAAACAATCTTTCTTGATATGTTACTGATGCAGATTTAACTACATGATTAGCATGAAAGCAAGACACTTTAGTTAGTTGAACAAACATCAAAACTATTAATAGTCAAAGCATTTTATGAAACTGAAACTTAGTTATATCTTGATGAGGATGAAGTTGAGAAGATAATGACTATGATGCAGTAGTAGATGCTAATGGAGGATGAGATTATACATCTATATCAGATGCTATTACTGCTGGTATTAAAAGGATATATGTAAAGAATTGAACGTATACTATGTCAGCACAAACATTGTCTACATGAGACTTTAAACTTGTTTGAGAAAGTAAACAATGAGTTCAAATAAATATAACACACCCAACAAGAAGTTCCTCAATATTTACTATGACATCTAATACAACAGATACATCGCATAGCTTCTTAATAAGAAATGTAACATTTAACATTACATATACATGAGCTTATTGATATTTTGTATTATTTGATATTCCAGATAAATGATTTTTAACATTAGATGATTGTAATATATGTGTTATTAGTGCAGAGAATGGATGTAACTTTTACTTGTGTGATACTTCATGACAAGCAAATGTTAACTGATGTTATATAGAGGTAAATCCAACAACATGAACACCACAATGATTATGATTCTTATGAATAAATAATAACTCTACTTGTGAAGATTCAATTATCGTAGTTGACGCAGCACAAGCCTTATCAATATCAGAGTTTAATTGTACTCCTAATTGATTGTTTATTTGATGCAAGTTTTTAGTATGAAAAACACATGATACAGCATGAGACGTAGCAATAATATGATGCTCTACATGAATTAGATGTTCTTATGAGACATCATCTAATGCTAACCAGAGGATATATTGATACCAACAAAATTCATCTTTCTCACAAACATGAATTGATTTAACTTATGATTCTAATTTAAACACAGCTGTTACTAGCAAAAATATAACAATATGGAAACCAAGCACAGCATATAGTGTATGAGATTATGTTATGTCTTGAAACTCACAGACATTAGCAAGATGTAAAACAGCTCACACATCGTGAGCAACATTTGATGCAACAAAGTTTGATAATGTTTATGGTGACACATTTATAGTGTGAAATTATTATAACTGTACGTTTAATATATGGTGAACGACTATTATAGCGTGAGTAGCCACATATTACGACAGTATTGCACAACCAGCAAGTATGTGAAATATAGATAGCTGCCAATTTAGTTGCTATACATCTTCATCTGCACAGCCTAGTTATTGTAATATAATAGTATTGTCACATAGATGATTTGTTAACAACAGAATATTAAATCAAAAAGACACAGTGCCTATGCATCTATATTTGTGATGAGAATGTTCTGTATTTACATGAAACAGAATAATGTCTGCGACATGAAATGTTTATTCATGATGATATGGTAATATAATTACTAATAACATATTTACTTATATTACATGAAACACAACTCCAACTATAACACAAGTTACTTCATGACAATCTGAGATTGCTAATAATGTTATAAGATGAGTAGCAGATTGGGACAGCTAATTTATTTAGATAAGACAATATCTAATGGCAACAAAAGTAAAACCAACTAGATTAAACGTAACATGAGTTCCACAGGTAGGGAAAGTCCCTACCTATGTGGATAAAAATACATTTGAATGGTGAGAATGATGAGGCGTTGTATGACCAAACAGTAGTACAGATTGAAATATAGCATTATTTGATGGTGCTACTTGAAAAATAATAAAAGATAGTGGAGTAAGTCTATCAAGCAAACAAGATACATTAACAGCTTGAAACTGAATAGATATAACAAGCAATAAGATTAGTACAACATATTGCTACTGAGAGAGTACAACAGCAGCAGCAACAGTACAAAAGGAAGTAAGTATACCAAGTATAACAGAACTAAATGTATGACAGCAGATAACAGTAAAACCAAGTGTAACAGCTACAAACTGAGCAACATCATTAAAATTAAATGATTTCACAGCATATCCAATAAGATATAACAATGCAGCATTAACAAGTGCAACAGATTGATATATACGATGAGCTGATTATTTATCTACATTTTTGTTTGATTGAAGTTATTGGCAAGTAGTAAGTAAGAGTTGTGACGTAAATTCAACATATACACTTAACCAATTAATTGATGCTTGAAGATACAAAGCATGAGTAGGTACTTATGCTATAACAAGGTATAGTTTATGTATGATGAAAGCAGATGGAACTTGGGAGAAGATAACAGCAACAAATGCAGCATATTCTACTTGAACATCAAAGACAGTAAATACTAATTGATTTGTGTTAAATCAAATAAAATATTATAACACAACAACAAATGTTGCTGGTGGTGCTTTTGTGGCAACAAATACTTTTGTTTCACAAGCAGCAACCGTAACTCTTGCATACTCATTTAACTGTGGTACAGCACCTTGACGGAGTGTATGAATACCAATATACATAGTAGGTACAATATGAGCTGATGGATTATTCTATTTGGATACAACAGCACGATGGACTACAACATTACCAAGTACAAAAGACTGAAAGCTATATATTAGAATATGAACAGCTTTGGCTGCTGATAACTCTACAGCATCATTCTTACAAGATAGACCAATATTCTATTATGATAACTGAATAAAAGAATATGTAGTATGAATAAAAGATAATCTAACAAGTACAAGTACAATAGATGCTTTGAGTGCTAATCAATGAAAGATACTAAACGATAAGATAAATGACTTATTTGGACAATGAAAATTCTTATCATTGTGGGATGCTACTACATGAATGCCAATATCTTTCCCATTATCTATACCATATTCATATAGTACATGAGATTACTTTTTAGTAGAGACAGTAAGTAGCGCTACTCCACCAGTAAATTATAGACCAAATGGAAGCAGCTATGCATGAACAGCATCAAGTACTCCAGAGACAGATGAACTAGAACAATGAGATGTGTATATATATGATGGTGCAGTATGGCTATTACAGAGTAACCACTGAAAGACAGTTACGTTTGCTAATATAGCATGAGACCCATACGATAACACTAATTTATCAACAGCCTTATGAGATAAACAAGACGCATTAGTAAGTTGAACTACCATAAGAACAATAAACTGAACATCTATATTATGAAGTTGAGACATAGCAACACCTACATGAATCCCTAGTCAAACATGAGAGGCTGGTAAATTCCTTACAACAGACTGAACAAGTGTTAGTTGGTGAACAGTATCTGCATGAGTAACAAGTGTAAACTGACAAACATGAGCAGTAACAGTAAATGAAGTACCAACAGTATGAACTAATGGACAAGTATTAACAGTGGTAAGTTGAGCAGCAGCTTGGGCTAATGCAGCTTGAAGTGATTATAGTTGGGTAACAAAAACAATAAGCTGATGAGAGATAGAACTATGATTAAGAACAATAGTAAATGTACCTACATCTAATTTTACACTTACAGCACCTGCAACATTGAAAGATTGAGAAGAATATGCGATAAGGATAATAAGTGAAACAAGTTATACGATGACATTGTGAACATGATTTACAAATCCACGAAATGTAAATACAACATTAAGTTGAAATGCTACCGACCAATATGTATTCTTGGCTATAAATGGAGAATTGGAACTCCAACCTTTAGTTGATACATGAGTATAAAATGACTACATTACTAACTATGAAAGGATTTAATAAAAAAATAGACTACTTATGTTTTACTGCTAACACAGCTAATAGTGCAGTAGCTTTAAATAAAACTGGAAGTCCAACAGCAGTGACATTAGAAACAAGTACAGATGGTATAAATTGGAGTACATATACAATATGAAATACTATAACACTATCTAATATTGGAGATAAAGTATATTGGAGAAATACTAGTGAAACAACTACTCAATTTGGTATCGGTACATCTGGTCGATATACGTTTAATTTGACTTGAAGTATAAATGCAAGTTGAGATGTGACATCTTTGATAAATAAAAATTGTACAGACACCATAAGCTGAGATTTTTGCTTTTATAGGTTATTCCAAGATAATGCAGCATTAAAAACAACACCAGAATTATTAGCTACTACATTAACTCCATATTGTTATAATATGATGTTTTACGGCTGTACTTGACTAACAACTCCACCAGAGCTGCCAGCAACAACATTGACTAACTATTGTTATCAAAATATGTTTTGTGGTTGTTCTAATTTAGAGAAGCTGCCAAGATTGAGAAGTACAGCAGTAAAACAATCTTCATATAGTCTTATGTTTAAGAGTTGTAGTAAAATTAAAATGTCAAGAAGTCAAACATGAGAATATCAAACACCATATAGGTTGCCTACAGAATGAACTGGTACAGCTTGAAGTGGTGCTTTAATTAATATGTTTCAATATACTTGATGAACATTTACTTGAACACCATCTATAAACACAACATACTATACATCTAATACTTTAGTTTAATAACAAACACAAATGCCTTTAACATTAAAGAACTTTTATAGAACGAGTAGATTACCAGCAGAATATCAAGAAGTAGAATATATAGAGAATACAAGTACATCTTATATCAATACATGACTAGTTTGTAATTATTGATATAAGATAGATTTAAAATACTATACAAGCTCATCTGGTAGTGGTTCTATTACGTCAGACCAAACAGTGCTTTGACCAAGCAAAGTAAATAGTGCAACACCTTTGTATTATTGAATAAATTATGGTGCAGCATATAAATGAATATATTTAAATTATAATAATGTTTGGAAAGATATAACTAATACACAATATGTATGAAATACTTATGAAGCAAGTGTAATACTAAGAAATTGAAACCAAACAGTAGTATTAGATTGAAACACAGTACATAGTGCAACAGATAGTACAAGTTGAACTTGATGAAGTAATTTGTTTGTTTTTGCAAGATGAACAGATGCTCATTATGCTGCAATAAAACTATACTCTTTACAAATATATAATTCAAGTGATACTAAAATAAGGGACTTTGTACCATGTTATAGAAAATTAGATAGTGTTATATGACTATATGACTTGGTAAATAATACATTTTATACGAATGTTTGAGGCTGAACATTTAGTAAATGAAATGATATTTAATTATTGAACGTGGTTTAATGATACATGAACACTCGGATTTATATGTTGGGAATGATGATATGTAAAAAAATATACACTTTAATTCTAACTAAACCAAAGATGGATAAACAAACAAACAAACGAAAAGAATATGTAACAAACCCAGCACGTATATGCTCATTTATAGTATTTGTATTTTGATTATGAGTAGCTTATGCTAGTATCATAACAAGAATCACTAGGCTAGAAGAGTTTCAAAGAAGTGTAGACCTTGTTAAAATAGAGACAACTCTAAGAGAAATACAAGTAGACTTATCTTGGGTTAAGAATGCTTTATCTAATAAATAAATACAATGGAGGTAATTTTGATTTGATTGCTTACACAGCTATTAACTAGATTATCTGAACGTTGGAAAGTTAGTCAGACTTATGTAGCAGTTGGTTTATCTATTATTTTGTGAGCGTGATATTATGTAGCCACAAAATATTATTCTATCCAACGACAGCAAGTAGTAGAATTTGTATGATGAGTTTATGCAACATCACAAGTTATCTACAACTTAGCTAATAAACGATGAATATTAGACAAACTAGATTCTGCTAAAGCAAAGAAAACAACAAAGAAAGAGGGTAAATAATGCCCTCTTTTTTTTATTCTTAATAAAAGAAATTATGAGCTGACACAAACAAAGATATACACTACACCATCTGATTCCTAGTAGTAAGGATTGTGGTGATGGTGCAACAAAAGAATGAATCAATAAAAAATACATAGATGATAGATTACATGTAAGACATCATTCACTGATGGATAATAAGACACCAGTGGAACAGCTAATGCATGTGCTGACTTTCAACGAACAGATACTAGATAAAAGATTTGTACAAGAACTGTTGAAAGTACTAGATAATTATATATACAATTATTATAAGGTGAACACGAAGATACAATCTGAACTAGGTAGTCTTTTGGAACTTGAACAGGAATATTTTAGCCATAAAAAATAACATGAAATGGTTATTCAGAGGTAAGAGTAAATTCTATAGAGAGTTTATGACAAACTTAATCAAAGACATCCTACTAGTTATATTTGGGTTGATGTTTTTTGTAGGAATTGTACGATGATTTATATCATTATCAAAATAAAAATGGAGTTAACACAATTAGAGCAACAAAAGATTAGTCTAACTAAAGAGTTAGAAAGGGTACAAGCAGAGATTGACTATTACAATCTTGACCAGATTAAACATGGTAACGAAGAGTTTAAGGAGATGATAGCAAGAAGAGACAGAATCAGACATAAGATACAAGAGATAAAACAACTTTTAGAAAATAACTAATACTTATGGAAAACTTTGAACGATTACCAGATGAGGAAAAAAGTAAATATGTTGATGAGCAATATGCTTTACTGAAACAATTAGAGTATGAATACCAATGGACACAAGACCCTGATACAAAAGAAAGGATGTTAATGATAACTCATAACATTAATGATGTACTGACAAGTAATTTAATTTCTAAAAAATAACTATGGAAGAAGAGCTATTAATAGACAACTGATTACTTGGTGACTGATACCAAGCGACAGACTTCTTATTGCTTAATGGAAGCAACTTGCCTAAACTATATCAGCAAGACAATCAAATTTATGAATACGACCAATGAAAAAGTAACGACTGTACTATTTATTCTGCATTTGGTGCTATATCTGACCTTATGAACTATGAATTTTCTACAGAAGAGATTAAAGAAATAAATGAATTATCTTATACAATGTGAAGAAAAAGATGAAATGGTTGGTTTGTATTTAAAGCTATTGATTGTGTAAGGAAACGATGGAATAGTAAAACAGATTTGGTAAAGGAATATGGTAAGGTAGCAAGTTATAGAGTAGACTTAACTGATGATGTATTAGTAGATGAAATATTGGACAAAGGATATACTTTATGCAGTTGATATAATGGAAATGGTAAATATAATGTTGATTTTACAATAGATGATAAGCTTGATTGAAGTGAGTTTTGAGAAAAGACTTATGGTCATGCAGTTAGTTGGAGGAAAGTAAATTGAGAAAGATGCATTAAAGATAATTATAAATGAAGAAGTTACCAATGAGTAGATACTAATATCTATAAAGTAATACCAAGTTGTAGTCAATTAGTAAATGATAATACATACTTTCAAAATGCTTATCTATTCACAAAAGTAAAAGAAGATAATTATGAAGAGTTAAAGAGATTAGAAAAGTTTAAGACAACATTAAATATAGCCATGGAAGCTAACAGTGCATTATGGCATCTAACAAATGATGTTAAATATAGAGATTGGTTACATACATTGAATGAGAATCATAGAAAAAAAATGAAAGATATTGAAGCACAGATTGTTTTACATTCATAAAATATATAACAATGACATGTGGATGAAAATGAAATTGAGGTAAAAGGAAATAGAAACCCTAGGTAGTTTCGTTATCAAAAATACGAAATTAAGCGATAAGAGAACGGAGTGGAACAAGTGTCCACTCTGTTTTTATTTTGTTCAAATTTGAATAATAAAAAAGTGTAGACCTGTCTAGAATATCTACACTCCTTTCCACATTTACGTGTTGTGGTTCACTTTAATTTAATATGATTCAGGACCGCTTTCGCGGACAGCTGCAATTAGGACGACTAACCCTAACTACAACATAAAGCCTACCTCTCTTTTAGCTTGTATAGTAGCAGTTTCTAACATCTGCAAACAGAGGCTCGAGGTAGGACTTACACAATTGTGCAGAAACCCTTTTATGCTATTTCCAGACCGTAGTCCGAGCTGTTGCGAACAACATAGCAATGGCGTGTTATCTTTCCAAATATTTTAGTCTTCTTGTAGAAGATAGAATAAACAAGTTTTACATTCCTGTTCTTGTTTTTCTAAGTCAGCAAACCTAAATTGGCATCAGTCACAGAACCCCCCATCTATATTTTCTTTTTTTAAATATTTATCACTTTCTTCAATAGGTTTTCAGTCCCTGGCTTCCTCATAAATACTTTTCTCTCTATCCATTTTATTTTTGGTTAGTATTTAAATATTTCTTAATAGCTTTTTCTACATCTTCCTCTGTAACATTTTCCAATATTCATCATCAATAAGGCTCTATCTTATCTTTAAAAAGACTTTGATACATTCATAATTCTATTCTAAGTATATTATTCTCTTTTCTTAGTTCTCTGTTTTCTTTTATCAATATCTCTATTCTTTTATCTCAACTTTTAGTAAGTAATTCTTCAAACCTTTTATTCTCTGCTTTTACTCTATCCATATCTCATAACCATTGTCTCATTGTTTGTTTATCAAAGCTATTCATCTTAAAATTGTTATTTATAAAATATTTTTGTGTCTTTTGATAACTTAAACATCTTTCAACATTTAATCCATATTTTACTAAATAATTCTTCATATAAATATGCTGGAGTTTCTCATTCTGCATATTCTCATACTTGTTTTAACATCTCTAACACACAATGCATTAACTCGTGTACTAAAACTCATAAGTCATAAGTCTCCATCCATATTATGTTACAATTATTTCCTTTATCAAACATATATACTCCATTATTTAATTCATATTCAAGTCAAGTGTCACCAAATTCTTTATCAAAATATTCTTTTCATCATCATATTATAAGTTGCAACACCCTTCTATATGTACTAACCTTAAAATTATATATTTTGGGTTTCATCTCATATATATTATAAACTAAAACTCATACAACCATTTAACATCTCATCTCCAATTCCTTTCAAGTAAACCATCTTTCTCAAATTTTCTTATTGCTTTATATATTCAAGCCATTGTTATTCATAATTCTTGACTTGCTTGTATATAGGTAGGTTGATGTCAAACATTCCTCTCATATCTCCTATAATATTCCATAACTTTTCTTTGCCTTTCTGTATAATGACATTCTATAAGTTTTTTTTCAAGGTCTGTCATCTCATATATATTATAAACTAAAACTACTCAATATCTACTATCTCAGGTTCTCGCTCACTTCATACATCGTTTATATCTTTACTCCACATAAGTTTTTTCATTGTTTTTTTAATTGGTTATTGAATTTTTTGCTCAAATTCTCCTTTTGCTTTCTTATCTTTTCTATACGAGCAGTTAATAAATTCTGTTTTTCTATAAATTCTTCTATTGTCATCTTAATTAATCAATAATAAAAATAAAAAGAAAGGAATATATGTATTAAAAATCATATAGCCACAAACAAACCATCAATTCTGTGTCCGTTTATATTTCTTTTGTAGTCTTATTCATAATCAAAATAGAACATTAGCTACAAAAAACACAATAATAAGTTGCCATCGATATGCTGTTATAAATTCTTTTAATTCCATTTTATTTCAATATACTAATTAAAAACTCTATTTATCAATATCTATTATATTTTTAGGACATTCTATCCATCCATTATGAATTCTCTGATGACATTTATTACAAGCAAATATAATTTCATTTCGCTTTTCATAATTTGGATGATGTGCCTCTACTCTTGTTTCTTCTCAACATATAGGACATATTTTTGGTTTCTTTCATTCTATATCATATATCTTTCTTACTCTACCCATACAAATATTTATAATATATAAATACTTCTTATTTAATTATGCTACATAAGAATTCAATAGGACTATCTTGTATAGCAAGTAGCATTATTAAACTATCTACTTCATCTCGATAGACATCTTTTTCTCATTTTCTTTCTACACTTGTAATTCTACAATAGCTTTCTACATCTATCTTATCATTCTCTACTAACCATTCGATAAATCAAAAATTTTTACTTATAATATGTTCGTCAATAAAACATTGGTCTCCATCTCACCAAGTAATAAATACACCATTATCAAATTCATCTATCCAATAACTATCTTGTCAAACATATTCATTTAATAACTTTACTAATTTTTCCATCTCTATATATTATTCATCTAAAACATCAAAACATACATTCTCTGCATATACTGTATATCAAGTTTCGTTAGCACATACTATCCAAAACTCTCATCAGTGTCACATACTATCTAATATAGTGTTTATTCTTTTTGTTAGCTCTTGGCTTTTTTTATTATAATTCATCTAAACTAAGGTTATATTCTAAAACAACATTATCTACACACATACTAAACTCATCAAAGTCTGGTAATAAAACACATTGTAATATTCAAGCAAGTAATAAGTCAAACATTTTATATTTCTTTATCAATTAAAAGTTTTATCTTAACCAACTCTTTGATTCTTAACTCTATCCATTCTTTCATAAGCTCTGCCTCTTCTTGTGATAGCTTTGCTTTTCTCCTATCAACCTGACTTCTAAACGTATCACTATCTCTACCAATATATTCTGCTAAGTCTTTGATAGTAACTGTTGGTCGATAGATTTTGATTCTGTATAAGATTGTGTCCATGTTTTTGTTTTAGGGAATAAAATTTATTTTAAGCTGTAAAACTTATATACGTTACTAATCCATGCTGCTGAATCATGTCACACGTAACTTTTCATTATGCAGTATGGGTCGTCGTTACACTTAGCATACCCAATACCAATAGTATTTGCTAATGATTCAAAGAATGTATGTGTGTCCTCAAAGTAATATAACCAACATCATTCTAAATCCATTCATGTTAGTGACTGATATTGTATATTATACCACTCTGATGTTGTTCAATCATCATACTTTCTACCTTTTAATCATGCCCAATTGTTAGTAACTTTACATTTGTATGGCTTAAAGTTAACTCATATATGAGATTCACCATACATTATCCCTAATAATAATCTATAATCTGTTCCTCTTTTTTCTGCTATATCTTTTAAGTCCATTAACATTTCCCAGTCATTACACATAGGTGATTCAGGTGATAGTTCACATATCCTATGCATAACAGGTAAAGTCTCTTCATTTCAGTAAATAGCCTCATTCAAATCATTTATATATTCTCTTAGTTCATCTGCTTGTTTATGTATATTATCCATTTCAACTTCGTATTCATGATACTGTTCTTGTAGTTGTACTATCTTTTCTTTTGCTCAATCTCTTTCAAGAATCATATCCTCTAAGGTAACCTCATGTCCTGTACTTATATCAGGTTCTGTAGACTTAGAACATCCAGCAAATAAAAGCATAGAACAGAATAATACTAATAGTATTAAAATAAGTTTTGTTTTTGTCGGTCTCATGTTGTAAATTATAAAATAAATAACAGGCAGTTTCGTGTCATACCTAGGACACCTCAGTATGGACTTGGTTCACAAGCTACCCAATACCAAAGAGGACAGAGTATTGGGAATGAAAAACAAATGTCGAAAAAACGACCCAACACTTTCCTATATTTACCACGCAACTTATTGAATAGACAGTTTATACTCTTATCTAGGAGTTGATTCCAGCTATCTCTACATTATAATTAATAGCTGCTGCTTCATCGTTCTCTTTCTCAGAACTATATACTGCTATTTTGAATCATCTTACTGATGCTATAACCTGCCACATTCACTTAGCATCCTCTTTCATACTCCTATAATCTCAACATTCTTTCTCTGCTACATACTTTCATATCTCCGTAGCCTCTGTAATACTTTTCTTTCTTGACCTTTCCTCTAAGGTTGTATTACTTTTTGTGAGATTATATTTTTCCTCTTGCTGTATAGCTAACACGGATGCTTGCTTTGCAACAACAGCCATGTTAAACTCTATCTTACTAAGTTCTCTCATATCCTTTCTGGTGGCATACTCAGAATTAATTATCTTTGATGCCTGCTCTGAAAGACTGTCTCGTTTATTCCACTCCATTAGTATTAACAGGCGTTAAGTTCATAAAGTCAATCTGTATAAATCTCCTTAACTTATGCACCATGCTAACAGGGATGCTTCATTCTCTTCTCCAATTCCTTAATGTTCATGGTACTATCTTAATGTAGTCACAGAACTCTTTATCTGTCATTCAGTTCCTTACACAGAACATTGTTATTAATGGGTCGATGTCTTTCATATCATATCTGATTACATTTCCTCTTCACAATCACATCTTATTATTTTAGAAAGGTAAAACGTCTTCTGGATTTTCATTCTTTCTTTCAACTGGTACACTCTCCTCTTTCTTTTCATACTTGTTTACCAGTTTATCATTTATATGTGGGATAAGGTCTTCTATAATAAACTTATCTACTTCATCCCAATCATATCCATAAAACTTTCAATTAGATTCTATTACTTTTGGTTTTATTTTTGGTTCGTCTTTATCAAATGGGCTATCCCATTTCTGTCAATCTACAAATACTGCTACATATCTTATCACTGTTGGGTTTCCATCTTTATCTTTTCAGTCAAACCAATTAGCTTTTAATGTTACTCTATCTATTTTCTCTGGTGCTGATAGTTTATATAACATATTTCTAATGGTCTTTCCTAATCATGTCTTATAGATTACAGTATTACCATCATCCATCTGGAATCGTAAATTTAATTTAGGGTATTTATCCTGTGAGGAATAGAATACTCTTGTTAACTTTCATTCTAATACATGGTCTTCTCTGTACTCTACTTGTTTCCATTCTCAATTAACTTTTTCATCTCTACTAATAGCAAAGATAGGTGCATCCAAACTTGATGGTGCTAGGTTGTTTACTTTTGCTTTGTAATACATTGTTATATATGTTAAATTATAAAGTGTAATCCTCCATGGGGGAACGCGTTCCCTTGCTATATTACCCCATGGAGTCGCATGATAGCTTAGCTATCACACAAAAAGAATTATGAGGCTCTTTTAAGGACAGCTACCCTTAAAAGAACATGGAGAGCCACCTAGAATGGTAGCTCTTGTGAACCCTCTTCCTTTTTAGGGTCTCGTTCATCTAACTTTGAATCTATATATCTTTTTAGTTTATCTGCTACTACATTTACATCCTCTCATTCGTCTAATTCGTATGTTATTGCAACCTCAGGTTTCTCATTCTCATAGTTTCATAAGTTATATGTACGTGAGTTTCTTATTTCTAATATTCTTTTCATGGTTCTGGTACGTTATATCATAAAGCTATATCACATAACTTTTCTGCTATACTTTTGGCTTGCTTTAAATTTTGTCCTTTGCTAGACGATATCTCTATGTATCACTTATCAGCATACCTCTTAGCATATACAGAATAGAATGGATGGTCTCTGTTCTTTAAGATTCTAAGGTCAACCCCCTCATGAGTTGTTTCATATATTGTATATGGTTTATCATATCTCTCTTTTCGTTGCATTTTGTTTAGGTTAGAAAGGTAAATCATTTTGTTCAGCTATTTTCTTTGCTTTAATTTGTTCTCTTAGATTAAACATTTTCTCTAAACATTTTTCTAAGTGGATAGACATAAACTCAATGTCGTCACCATGATACAATCCGTAACACTCATCCCATTCCTCATAAATGATATACAGATTTTCTTTTCTCAATAACTGTTCTCTAAATCATCTGTCCTTTTTGTATAGGTTTACGAACTCTGCTAGTTCGTCTTCATAATTAGCTATTGCCTGTGCCTCTGATTCCATTTCAGGGTCAATAGCAGGTAATTCTAATTCGTTTACGTCGGTCATTTTAATATTGGTAAAGTATAAAAGGTTATCCATTTCTGATAACAATTACATTATAATCATTTTTAATCAAATTGCAAGACTTTTTTTGTTTTTTTTTCTTTTTCTTTTTTATCTTTTGATTTTCCTTTTCATATCTACTATTTCTCAATACCATTTGATTATCATTTCCTCATATTCGTACTGTTTATATTCTTTTGTTGTTTTATCATTAATCATTTCTTGTGTTTTTTCTAATCAATATTCATTAATCATATACATTGTGTACTTTAAATAGTTTCAGTTTAAGAATACATTACATTGTTGACATTGTGGGTGACAGTTTATCTCTGCAAATCTATATTTCATATTGCTTCTACTAATAAAGTGTCAGTTCTGTATCTGTTCCCATGACATCTCTGCTCAACAGGTTACACATTTACATATACCATTTTTGGATTCACTTAATCTTATATATTCAGAAAAGACACGGTCAGCTAAGTCTTTCCGTGTCACACTTCATTGTGGTTTATGTACCTTTACCCAATACTCTTTAACAATATCTAATAGGATAGGCTCTATGTTTTCAGTAGCCTTTTTTGTTTTCCATAGTTTTTTAAATGATTGTGGATTAATTTGTTTTTGTTTCATCTTATTTGTAATAATATAAAATGTTACGCTCTTTTAATTTTCCTCATTCTTTATAATCATCCTCTTGGATTCTATCTATTCTCCATCTATTCATACTGCTAACATAAAATAGTGTGTCTAATAATTTTGTGGTCTCTAATACAAGATTATTGTCATCAACATGTAACACCTTGATACCACGTTGTGCTAATTTAGTCGTCCAATCCATCGTTACTTCTTAGAAATGTAAATTGGTTCCTTGAAAAATCTACACAAAAAGCAAATTCAATTCAATTTCTACCATATTTATTCTTTGCTATCTTTACTATAACTTCGTCATCATTCCTCATTAATATAAATATAACATCACTTGATGCAAAATATTCTCCACTTCACTTCAATGATATAAAGTCTGTGTTACCATTATTAACATCTCTTCATACAGAATTACTTAATTGGGATAGAGAATAAATAGTTGAACCAGTTTTAATAGCTGTTCTTTGTATCGTCTTTGCTACTGTTGCGTTCTTTTCATAGTCTCCCATTCATTTTCATTCTATGTTCTGAACAAAGTCTATAAATACTACATCTGCCTTTTCGTCTTCTATCTTTTTTACAATGTCATCTAATTTATACAAGTCATCTGTAATTACTAGGTTCTCATAAAAATCCATATCTTTATCTGTAATTTGATAATCCATAACTTCTTTGTAATTAAAATTATTAACAGCTTGAACTATATTCATAAAACAATGTGCTGAATCTACTTCAAGATTAATAACTAATACTTTTTTACCAGCTTTCAAAAAGTAAGCTATATGCCAGTAAGCAAATTTAGATTTTCATACATTACTGTACGCTCAAATTGTATAAACTTTTCATGGGATTACTCCACTACATTTGTTATACAGCTGAGGACAAGGTCAGTCAAATCATAACCTACCTTGTTTTCTGAGTTGCTTTTGCATCAACTCAAACTTTTTTAATACATCTAGTTGTTCGTTTTTCATTTTGATTTATTTAGAAATAAAAGGAATAATACTTGTTTTAAAGTTTTTAACTTTTTTTCAGTTTTCTGTATGCCAGTCAAATCGTTTATCTATCTTTTGATAGAATGTCTGCCACGCTATTTGTCAATCTGGTGACTTAACGTTATATAGATTTGCTTTTGCTTTTAACCAATCAAATTGTTTTTTAACTTCATTTTTAGTTTTCTTAACTTTATATCACAACTCAATCATTTTTAATAATATTTTTAATTGCATTTTGTATTGTGCAATTTCTGATTCATCAAACAATTCTCTAACATCATCAGAATTTTTTATAATGTCAAGTTGCGGAACTATTGTCCCATTCTCTGTGTCTAATTGTTTAATAGAAATTCTTTTCCCCTCCTCTGTGAAATTTCACAGGGAATTATTTATATTATAATTAGGTTGTATTTTAGACCCTGATTTGCCACTCTCTGGGAAACCAGGGTTCTGGAGGTCTGAACTGGAAACTTCCATTATTATATGATGTGTCCTAACTGATTGAGGGTTAAATGTATAATTAACTTTAACAAACCATCATATAATTTTGTGCGTTTTATCGTCTCTAATATTAACAATATCTATCATTCAAGCGTTTAATAATGTTTTTTTTGCTGATGCAAATTTATCTTTTCACCATCACATAGCTTGAATCATAAATTTATCACTACTAAATGTGTTTTGTTGTCATTGTATGTTTCTCTGTTCGTAATATCTAAACCATAACAACAAAGCATCACCACCATTTTTATATTCCATAAGTTTATGTATTGTATGGATATTAACTACCATATTTTCATAAACATCAATGTTTGATAATTCCATTTTGATTTTGTTATTAAATAAAATTATTTTCTATCTTTTCTGTTCTCACTTATACAGTGTAACAATAATCATATCCAAAACCCTATCCGTAAAGTCCATAAAACAATATAAATAACTTGTTCAATACTCATTTTATTTTATTAAGATATAAAATCTTATAAACAAAAAACTACTGGTATTTCCTAATTCGTTAATCTGATACTGGTCCTATCAAGACTAACGAACTAGGACCAGTAGTTCTTTATTTTTCATACTTTACTTGTACAAATTTGTAACCACATTATAATCAAAACATCTTAAATTGCAATACTAAATTTATCTTTTGGATAGAAAACTTGTTTTTCTCAGTTAAAAACTAAGTAAACTCAATTCTCTAAAATATCCAATACCCTTGCAATTAATTGAATCTTAGTTCATTTTTGTTTAACTTTAACAATAGATGTTTCAGGTCTGTACTTTTTCATTTCATTTAAAACATCCACATTAAATCCATAAGCATTCAATTTTACAAATGTATGTTTACTAGGGTCACGCATTGTCTCAAACACTCCATTTTTATATGTTCAAACTTTTTTTGCTCAAACATATACAGTGTCTCAAATCATTTTAATTTGTTCCATTTTAGTTTTATTATAGTATAAAAATTGTTTTAGATTTCCCAGTTCTCATTGCCTTAGAAAATCCAAATTTGAGTGATTTGATGTCTGAGTGGATAAATTGTTCACCTATAACATCAAACCACTTAATTTGAATTTTACTCTTCGTCTTCATCTAGTGAATCAACATTTTCAATTATGTTGTCAATTTCATCTCTTAAATCCTCATAGGTTGCCTCTTCACAATTTCCATAACCATCTAATTTTACAAGGTCTGCACTAGCAAAATTAACATCTCACATAAAATAATACATTCTTAAAGCTCAGTCTTCTGCTGTATATCTTACCATTTCATCTAATTCATCCCAAGTCATTCGTTCCTCCCATAAGTACCTAAAAGAATACTCTAACCCATAATTTTCTAATTGTTCTCTTACTTCGATTAATCATTTTTCTGTTTCTAAATCTTTTTTCAAATCATCTTTAATACAAAGTAATTCGTTAATTAAAGTGTTTTTGTCTTCTTTTCTCATTTTAATAATTGTAAAGTATAAAAACTAAGCTGTCAAATAGCTTATTGATAGAATTTACAAACGCAAATCCTATCGTATAAACTATTTACCAAATAAAATAAACAAAATACAAATCACACTCCCAATAATCATTCAAATCATTATCTATTCTTAATCATATAAAAAGTTACAACCAAAGCCCAAACGCTCAAAAATGCAATTCAACCAATAGTCATTATTTTTTAACGCGTTTACTTGCTAAAATACCAAATTCAATTCAATCAACTATGGATGCAAAATCTAGTTTCATACTAATAAAACTAGTTTCACATTCTCAAACTGCTAAATAATAAATTGTGTAATACTGATATAAATACCAATCGTCTCAAAACATAGTTTTCAACTGATTAAATTGTTTTTCATAGTGTTTTTTAATCCAGTCTTTACTGATAATTAATCAAGGTTTTTTCATTTTGTAAAGTATAAAAAATAAAAACTCAACCGCTGAGAGCTGATTTTGCTAGGTTACCATAATAGCAACCTAGCAATTATCAAATCCTAGCAAAATTCAAATTTATTCCAATTGTCACAATCCGATTCATTTTGCAATTCTCAAACATATTCTGGGAAGCTGTTTTTTGCGTCATCATAGTCAATAAATCCAGTTCATCCGTCTATATATTCCCAATATTTAACTCTTCCGTCTCATTCCTCAGATTTATAATATTTTGGCTCATATACAGACGCAACATAAATTTCTCATCTTAATCGAGCGTTAAAGCTTTTTAACGCGGATTTTGCAAAATTTTCGTCTCATTTGCTAACCATCAAAAATCCATCATATTCTCAATTCCTATTGGTAGGCTCTCAAACACTTATACAACCTCCTCAATAGTCTCTAAAAACTAATCAAATAATGATGTTTTTTTCTTTCATATCGTCTAATTTTACAAAATCATCGTTGCAAATATAACCGTCATCCTCTTCTATTATTTCCTCCTTGCTTTTGTTTCAAACTAAATAGTCTATTTCCCATTCGTGTAAATCCAAATCGTTCAAAAGTTTATAATCACGAGAGACGTCTTTGAAACAAAAAACTCCCAAATCATCATAAAAATGATAATCGTCAATTCGTTCATCATTTTCAATTGTTACCTTGTAATCGTTTGATGTTGTTCGTGTTGTCATTTTGTAATTGTAAAGTATAAAAATTGAGTCTAAAAACTCATTTTGCAAGGTTACAACCTGCAACCTTGCAAGTATGAATTTCTAAAATCCAAACGTTAAATATCATTCACAAAGCGCGTCAATATCGTCATAATCGTCAATACTGTCTAAATACGTGTTCATATCGTCCATTGCATCAAAAAAATCCAAATCGTTGTTGCTGTCATTTTCTGCATCTTCTAAAATGTTTTTCATTTGTTCGTCCATTTGTAAAGTATAAAAATATAAAATCGAGTTCAAAACTCTTATTATTGCAACTTGTAACAAATACAAATTGCAATGTATAAGGATTCTAAACATTGAATGTTTTTTTTCCTGTTCGTTTTTCGTCTCAAATATATCGTTGCCAATTCTTTTGATATATTCAAGCGTTAATTCAAAACGCGTCCAGGATTCAATTCAAGCGCTTTTTTGTTGTGTTTGTTTGCCGTCAAGCGTCACTAATTGTTAATTTACAATTTTTTCCGTCATAGTCTCAAATCAAATTGTTATGCAAATAATAATACATATGCCCATTGAGTCAATAATCTACATAAGTGTTTGATTTGTTAAATCTAAACATTCAAGCAAATGCTCTTGTTGATTCTTTTGTAATTTTTCTCATTTTGATAATTGTAAAGTATAAAAATTGGGCTAAATCCCATATATGCAAGCGGTTATTTTTGGATTGAATGGCAACTTGTAGAGCTTTTTTGTTTTTTTTTACTGCTTGCATATATGGAATACCAGTTAATAACTGGCAAATCCATATTTTTATACTATACTTTACATTTGTTATATGTTAAACACTCCAATAAATTTTTGTGTGACTTCATTTTGACGATGTCATTATAATCAAAAAAAAGAAAAATGCAAGAGAAAATTAAAAGATTGAGTAAGACTAATTCAGAACTAATAAAACACTATGAAAAAAGAACCAAAAAACAACCAAAAATAAAAAAACAAAATCAAAAAAAATCAAAAAAATATGAAAAAACGCAAAATAAAAAAACCCCTAAAAAATAAACGCGCTATATAGGTATAATAAAAACAACCACAGCAGGAATCAAAAAACCACAGCAAAATACAAAGCCCCAAAGAATAACAAAGCGCCCCCAAAGAATAAAAACCCCATGACATTGTATTAAACATATTATAACATATAAACATATACACAAAGCAGGGAACAAACAACAACAATATATATTTACTAGTAGCAGAGAAAAAGAGAGCCTCCCTCTTTTTTGTACGGTACAAAGCCCAAAAATAGCGTAAAAAATAAAACCCAAAAATAAAAAATAGGGGGGCGGTATATAAAAAAGAAAATGGGGGAGGGGGCGGGGGGAAAGTCCAGATGCGATGCGACATTTGTTGAAAAAATCACGGGTATAATGTTTTATATTTTTTTATGTCATTATCTATTGCAATATCATCAAAAGTTGATATACTAAAAACACTTTATATCATCAAAAGTTGACAAATGCAGTTTGAAAAAAAGAAAAGTATATTAAAATACTTAGGGAAAGATGGGAAAGATGTGAGAGCATTAAACAGGATGCTAGAACGCTGAGAGGTAGAGTTTGACTGAGTTTATTACACATTAAAGGGTGATGGGGGTGATAAAGAAAACGAATCAAAATGATTAGGCGACATTGAAAATTTTTTATCACAAAAAGAATCAGAGGCATCAAAAGTTGACATTAGTAGGTTAGAAATGGCAGAAGCTAATGCGAACTATTATCAAGAAGAAAGTGAAAGGTTGCAATGAGAGTTAGATGAAGTATCTGGTAGGGTGTATAGATTTTTGAAGCAGCGTTTACATTTAAAGAATATAGATGAGGAAATGATAGAGAGAGTAGTTGCTGGTGATGCGGATGATTATGAAACAGAGTTTCAATATTAGTTTTAAATATTAATCAAATATTATGGCAAAGAAATGACCAAAGATTCTGGATACATTTAATGAGGAAAGCTGAAGTTATGCAAGGGATGTAGAGCATAACATAAATGCATGGTGCAGTATATGGGAAGACAGTGCAAAGGCTAAAGCATACAGAGCGCAATGGAATGAGATTTATAAGATGTTAGCAACACAGGGGGATGGGGACAAATAAAAGAGTCCCCTTTTTTTAAAAAGACTTGCAATTTATTTTTTTTTGTATATTACACGGATGTAGCCTGTATGTAGGCATGTTTACATATTAAATAATAAAAGATGCCAAAATGAGTTTATACAAAGAGGAGGATATTTTGGGAAGATGATGCAAAGAGTATCCCATGAAACAAAATCACACCTGAACAGTTAGAGAAATTAGTGACAGCTATAGAACATGACTTTACTATAACAGAGGCATGTGCAGAAGCTGAGGTAAGTAGACAGACATATCAGAACTATTATAGGAATGATGAGATGTTTAGATGGAAAGTAGATTTTGCTAAGAGCAAATTAGTTAGGGATGCTAAGACAAAGGTGCATCAATGAGTAGAGAATGATGAGACTGGAGAGTTTAGTTTAAAGGTATTGAAAGCTAGATGTCCAGAACAATATAATACACAGAGAATCGAAACTAAGAATGAGGTAGTTGCAGAAGTAGAGCATCGTAGTGTAGATGAGATGTTAGTAGATTATTATAATGAGGAGTAACTTTACCTATATATATAGACCGACATGGATACAACAGAGGTAAAGGCTTTGACACTTAAACACATTATGGATATAGAGGAAACCCAATTATCTGAGGAAGACCTTAATTTTGATGGATTAAGTTTTGAGCAGAAGCTTATCAAATGGAGAGAGAATGTTAGCAAGAGTGTTAAAGATAGACAAGACTATATATATAAGGTACAGGAGAACAACAAGGAGAAGAGATTAGAGATACTTAAATATACAAGTCCAGAGGGTTGGGTTGAGATTATAAGGAAATGTAAAGAAGACCCAATCTTTTTCTTTAATATGTTTTTATGGACATACAATCCTAGACTAGCAACACCACATGTACCGTTCATTACTTATCCTTATCAAGACGATTTCATTAAACAGATAGTAGAAAGTGTAGAGGTATGAGTAGATGTATGGATTGAGAAGAGTAGGGACATGGGTTTGTCTTGGGTAATGCTAGGAATCTTTTTATGGTGATTCTTATTTAAGGAATGGTCTGTGTTACTATGAAGTTATAAAGAGGATTATGTAGACGCACAAGGTAATATGGACTCAGCATTTGAAAGACTAAGGTATATGGTAAAGAGATTGCCTAAACAGATGAGACCTAAAGACCTATTAAATAAGTATATGAACTTATCAGCACCATGATGTTGAGAGATTAGTTGAGATGTATGAGTAAATTTCTGAACATGATGAAGACGTAAGGTTGTGTTTATGGATGAGTTCGCATTACGACCTAGAGATGAGACAGCATTACAAAAGACAAAAGACGTAACTGAGTGTAGGATATTCTGAGGAACACCTAACGGTACAGGTAATGTATATTGAAAGGTTATGACTAATCATAAAGCATATAGACATTTACTAAATAAGAAAATACGTTTACCTTGGCGCTTACATCCATTAAAGACTAATGTATGGTATGAGTTTCAGAAGATGACCAGAACAGCCACAGACTTAGCACAGGAGGTAGACATTAGTTATGAGACAAGTGTAGTAAATGCAGTTTATCCATTATTCTTACAGATGGCAACAAAAGGAACATACGTATATGATGTAAGCAGACATACTTACTGAAGCCGAGACTTTGGTAGAGATAGTATAGCATTCTGTTTACGACAAAAAGATTTCCAGACAGGTAATGTATATTTGATTAAATCTTTTAGAAGAGTTAATTGGAACATTAAAGATTTCGCAGGTCTGGTGTTAGGAAAACCTTATGCAGGTAATAGTTGGGTATATGATGAGAGAGACTTTAAGATTATGAAGTTTATGCAGTTAGTTAGATTCCATGACCATTTTTGAGACCCATACAATAGTGATAGTAGGACAGTGGTATCAGATGATAGTATAAGGAAAGCGTTAAGCGAAATGTGAATCAACTTAACAACTAATAGGAAGAGTACATTGAGAGAAAGGATAACCAAAACACAATTAGGTATGAACAGATTGTTCTATGATAAAGACAATTATGAATGGGAACAAAGTATTATACAGTCACATTA
>Ga0233386_1000081_pt1 | contig 34366 bp, 31 predicted proteins | sample ElkDunMinimDraft_17_FD_191544 | JGI IMG/M metagenome (GOLD analysis project Ga0233386, IMG submission 191544) | Fecal eukaryotic communites from dung pellets of Tule Elk in California, USA - Elk Dung G4 | ecosystem: Host-associated > Mammals > Digestive system > Large intestine > Fecal | place...
CGTCAACGGAACGGGGCCCGGGGTGCTCGCCGCGACCTGTGCGGACAAAGGTGCCCACCTGATCCACGTCTCCACCGATTACGTGTTCGCGGGCGACGCGACCGAGCCGTACCGCACGGACGCCGCGACCGGCCCGCGCACCGCGTACGGACGGACGAAACTGGCCGGCGAGCGCGCGGTGCTGGACACGTTGCCGTCGGCGCATGTCGTGCGCACCGCATGGGTGTACACGGGAGACGGCACGGATTTCGTCGCCACCATGCGGCGGCTCGAGCGTGAGCGGGACACCGTGCGGGTCGTCGACGACCAGCGCGGATCGCCGACCTACTCGCACGACCTCGCCGACGGACTGCTCGAGCTCGCCGCTCGGACGGATCTGCCCGGCGGCGTGCTGCATGCCACCAACGGCGGCGACGCCACCTGGTTCGACCTCGCGCAGGCCGTGTTCGCGGAGGTCGGCGCAGATCCGGCACGGGTGCAGCCGTGCGGGAGCGACGAGTTCGTGCGGCCCGCCCCGCGCCCGGCGTATTCGGTGCTCGACGGCGGGGGGTGGGCACGTGCCGGTCTCACGCCCTTGCGACCGTGGCGAGACGCGCTGCACGCGGCCATCGGATCGGTGGACACGCGCAGATGACCTGCGAGTGCGCAGCCTGTGTTTCACCGCACACCGAGAGGGTCGCTATGGTTGCCCGCGTGGATTCGACGCTGGCCGTGGTGACGGTGACGTACTCGCCCGGCGAGCACCTCGAGAACTTTCTGACTTCGCTCGCCGGAGCGACCGAGCGCCCGACGCGGGTGATCATGGCCGACAACGGGTCGACCGACGGTACGCCGGAGGCAGCTGCGGTCGCGCATCCGAACGTGGAGCTCCTGCGCACCGGCGGCAACATCGGTTACGGCGGCGCGGTCAACCGTGCCGTTGCCGAGATCGAGTCGTCGGTCGAGTTCGTGGTGGTCGCCAACCCGGACGTGCGATGGGAACCGGGGTCGCTCGACGCGCTGATCGAGGCGGCCGGCCGGTGGCCGCGAGCCGGCTCGCTCGGCCCGCTGATCCACGAGCCCGACGGAAGCATCTACCCGTCCGCTCGTTCGGTCCCGACCCTCGCATCCGGTGCCGGGCACGCGCTCCTCGGAACGGTGTGGCCCGCGAATCCGTGGACCCAGCGGTACCGCCAGGAGAACGAGGAGATCAGCGAACGGTCCGTCGGCTGGCTGTCCGGATCGTGCCTGCTGCTGCGCCGATCCGCATTCGACGCCATCGGCGGATTCGACTCGCGCTACTTCATGTACATGGAAGATGTCGACCTGGGCGACCGGCTGGGCCGCGCCGGGTGGCTCAACGTGTTCGTTCCGTCCGCGCACGTGACCCACGCCAAGGGCCACGCCGCCGGGCGACATCCCGAACTCATGCTTCCCGCACACCACGAGAGCGCGTACCGGTTCCAGGCCGACCGTCATCCGCACAGGTGGCAGGCGCCGCTGAGATGGGCACTGCGGGGCGGACTGCTCGTGCGATCGAAGCTTGCGGTCGCGGCCGCGGTGCGTGAGCGCGCCAGGGCAAGCGCCGAGCCGGACGTTCGGTCCGGCAACGACACGAAACAGGGGAGACCATGACCAGTGCTGCAGCATCGCATACCGATGCGGTGATCCTGGTGGGCGGCAAGGGCACGCGGCTGCGACCGCTGACGTTGTCGGCACCGAAGCCCATGCTGCCGACCGCCGGGGTGCCGTTCCTGGTCCACCTTCTTGCACGGATCCGCGAGGCGGGGATCAAGCACGTGGTGCTCGGCACGTCGTTCAAGGCAGAGGTCTTCGAGGAGCACTTCGCCGACGGCTCGGACTTCGGCCTCGAGATCGAGTACGTGACCGAAACCGAGCCTCTCGGTACCGGCGGCGGTATCCGCAACGTGCTGCCCAAGCTGCGCGGCGACCACGTGATGGTGTTCAACGGCGACGTGCTCGGAGGCACCGATCTCGGCGCTGTGCTCGACACCCACGTGCGCAACGAAGCGGACGTGACGATGCATCTGGTGCGCGTCGGCGATCCGCGTGCCTTCGGGTGCGTGCCGACAGACGCCGACGGACGGGTGACGGCGTTCCTCGAGAAGACACAGGATCCGCCGACCGACCAGATCAACGCGGGCTGCTACGTCTTTCGCCGGGAGATCATCGAACAGATCCCGGAGGGCCGGCCGGTGTCGGTCGAGCGGGAGGTCTTCCCGACCTTGCTCACCGAGGGCAAACGCGTCTACGGCCACGTCGATGCCGCCTACTGGCGCGACATGGGGACGCCGGAGGACTTCGTGCGCGGTTCCGCCGACCTGGTCCGCGGAATTGCGCCGTCGCCCGCGCTGCACGGGCCCCGCGGCGAGTCGCTGGTGCACCCGAGTGCCTCGGTCGGTCCGGGCGCGCTGCTGATCGGCGGCACGGTCGTGGGGCGCGGAGCGGAGATCGGCGCCGGCGCGCGCCTCGACGGTGCGGTGATCTTCGACGGCGCCCGGATCGAGGCCGGGGCGGTGATCGAGCGGACCATCATCGGATTCGGTGTGCGCGTGGGTCCACGGGCGTTGATCCGGGACGGCGTGATCGGCGACGGCGCCGACATCGGAGCCCGGTGTGAATTGTTGCGCGGTGCGCGGGTGTGGCCGGGGGTGCAGCTCCCGGACGGGGGCATCCGGTTCAGCACGGATGTGTGAGAGGTTTCAGTGGGATTCGAACGTTATGTGGCATTGGGTGATTCGTTCACCGAGGGTGTAGGCGACCCGGATCCGTCCCGGCCCAACGGGTTACGCGGCTGGGCCGATCTCGTTGCGGAGCAGCTTGCGCTCGCGAGCGACGACTTCGCCTACGCCAATCTCGCGATCCGGGGGCGGTTGCTGCGTCCGATCATCGACGAGCAGGTCGACACCGCGGTGGCGATGAAGCCCGATCTGGTCACCATCTACGCCGGTGGCAACAATCTGATGCGGCCCAAGGTCCACTTCGACGATCTCGCCGCCGATTACGACGAAGCGATCGGCCGACTGGCCGCCACCGGCGCCCGGGTGCTGATGTGGACCGCGTACGACGGCAGCTGGGCGCCGGTGTTCGGCGCGCTGCGCGGACGCTGGGCCGTGTACAACGAATTGATCCGGGAGATCGCCGACCGGCACGACGCGACCATCGTCGACTTCTGGCGCTTCTCCGAATACCGCGATCTCCGGATGTGGGACCCCGACCGGTTGCATCTGTCGCCGGCGGGCCATCACAACATGGCGCTCCGGGTACTCGATATCCTCGGCGTCTCCCACAGCCTGCCGCTCGTCCGGCTCGACGCGCCGGTGCCTCTGACGCCGACGGCGCAGCGCGCCGACGATCGCCGGTGGATGCGCGAATTCCTGTTCCCCTGGGTGGGGCGCCGGCTGCGCGGACTCTCCTCCGGTGACGGAGTGACGCCGAAGTACCCGTCGCTCACCCCGATCGGGGTCTGACCCGCGGGTTCGTCAGCGCCGCGCGTACGCGAGCCGCACGAGGTGGTCGATCGTGTCGCGCTCGGCGCCGGGCGGAAGTGCGTCGACGGGCCACCACCGCAGATCGGTCGACTCGTGGCTGCGTACCGGTTCGGCGCCGGCGGGTGCCGTCACCAGGAACCGCAGGTCCAGGTGGCGGGTGGGAACGCCGAGCGAGCACGTGATCGGATGCGTGTGCGCCGAGAGCAGTTCGGGGTCGATCGTCAGACCTGCGATCCCGGATTCCTCGGTGGCTTCCCGCAGCGCTGCGTCGACCACGGTCTCGTCGGACTCCTCGCAGTGCCCCCCGAGCTGGATCCACCGGCCCACCCGCGGATGCAGTGTGAGGAGCACGTTCCGGTGGTCGGCGTCGAGTACCAGCGACGACGCGGTGATGTGCCCGGGCACGTGCGCGCGCAGGCATCCGTCCGGTGCGGAGTCGAGAAACGCGAGCATCGTGTGCCGCAACGAATCCGCGTCGGCGGAGTCGGGATGCCACGCGGTGAGGCGATCGACCGCGGACCGGTGCAGGGAACGTGACGACATCGCTACAGCTCCACGAAGGCGGGTCCGGGATCGGCGGGCTCCCGGGGCGACGGGTCGTCGAGGGGATATCCCACGGCGACAGCCCCGAGCGGTGACCAATCGGCCGGCAGCCCGAGTTCGTCGCGGACGACCTGGGGCGCGAAGATCGTCGAACCGATCCAGCAACTGCCGAGCCCGCGGGTCGCGAGGGCGACGAGAAGGCCCTGCACCGCGGCGCCCGCAGCGACGGTGAACATCGTCGCCTCGGCGGCGGTGCGTTCCGCGTCGGGATAGTGGTGGGCGCCGTCCGGAACCCAGAAGGGAACGACGATTTCGGGGGCGTCGTAGAGGATCGAGCCGCGAGAGAGCCGGCGCTCGATCGCGACCGGATCGAGACCGTCGCGTTCGAGGTCGGCGGCCCACTGCTCACGCATGCTGTCGAGCAGGCGTCGCCGGACCTGCTCGGTGCGCACCCAGACGAATCGCACCGGGCGAGTGTGGTGAGGCGCGGGTGCGGTGAGCGCGTCCGCGACGGCTTCGCGAAGATCCTCGGGATCGACCGGTTCCGAGGCGAATTCGCGCACCGAGCGACGCAACAGCAGTGCTTCGCGGCGTCCGCGTTCGAGGGCTTCGGCGGTGCCGAGCCAGAACAGGTCCTCGTCGCCGCTGCGGATGAGTGCGCGTGCGTCGGAACCGTCGTCGGGCAGATCGAGTCCGCGGACCACCGCGACGGGCACGCCGCCGAGCTTGCCCTTGACGAGATCGCCTGCCGCGGCGATCTCGTCGGCGACGGCCACCGCCGTCACGAGCAGTTCGTTGCCCTGGGCGTCGCGCGAGCCGGCGTATTCGTGCAGTACCGGCAGACCGGCGGAACCGATCGCGGCGTCGGTCTGGCCGTTGCGCCAGGCGCGGCCCATGGTGTCGGTGACCACGACCGCGACGGTGACGCCGAGCAACGCGGAGAGACGGTCGCGCAGCGCGGCCGCGCTCGCGTCGGGATCTTCGGGCAGGAGCGCGAGTTCGGCGCCGTCGACGTTGGAGCCGTCGATCCCCGACGCGGCCTGCACGATGCCCAGCCGGTTCTCGGTGATGAGGGTTCGGCCCTTGCGGGCGAGCACACGTACTGCCTCCTGGTCGACCAAGCGGCGCCGCAGGGCATCGCGGGCGTCGGGATCGGTGGGCGCGGAGACGATCCGGCCTTCGACCTTGGAGATCACCTTGCTCGTGACGACGACGACGTCGCCGGTCGTCAGCCAGGGTGCCGCGGCGGCGATCGCGGCGGCGAGGTCGTCGCCGGGGCGGAATTCGGGAAGCCCGGGCACGGGCAGGATTTCGAGGGGCCCGCCGGGGGCATGGTCACGCACCGAGGCGTGGGGCGCGGCGTCGGGGGACATCACAGGGTTACTCCAGCGAGTTCCAGAGCGGCGCGGGCCATATCGGCGGTCGCGTCGGGGTCGGTCATGAGCAGCGGGACGGAGCGGACCTCCACGCCCGGAACGTCGGCGCTGTCGGTGTCGTGCACGAGCCAGCCGTCGAGGATGCCCGTACCGTTGCGGCCGCCGTAGTAGCGGCCGACCGCTTCGGCCGTGGTGTCGACGCCGATGACGTCGAGGCACGCGTCGGCCATGCCGCGCAGCGGTTTGCCGCCGACGACGGGGGAGAGGCCGACGACTTTCGCGTTCGTCGTGCGCAGCGCGCCGCGCACACCCGGGATCGCGAGGATCGCACCGATGCTCACCACGGGGTTGGACGGTGCCAGCACGACCGCGTCGGCGTTCTCGAGGGCGTCGAGGACTCCGGGGGCGGGCTTCGCCTCGTCGGCGCCGATATGCGCGAAACTGTGCGTCGGGACCTGAGCGCGGTGGCGGACCCACCACTCTTCGAAGTGGATCGCGCGCTGGAGGCCGTCGGCGGGATCGGTGATGACCACGTGGGTTTCGCTGCGGTCGTCGGACACCGGCAGCAGTGTGACGCCGGGCTTCCACCGGGCGCACAGCGCCTCGGTGACCGCCGAGAGCGGGTACCCGGTGCGCAGCATCTGGGTGCGGATCAGGTGGGTCGCGATGTCGCGGTCGCCGAGACCGAACCAGTCGGGAACGGCACCGTACGCGGCGAGTTCTTCCTTCGCGTTCCAGGTTTCGTCCACACGGCCCCAGCCGCGCTCCTCGTCGATTCCGCCGCCGAGGGTGTACATGCAGGTATCGAGATCGGGGCAGATCCTCAGCCCGTGCATCCACACGTCGTCACCGACGTTGACGATGGCGGTGATCCGGTGGGGTGCGTCCGGATTCGTGTCGGCGCCGGGCGAGATGCCGAGAAGTTGGCGCAGACCTGTGAGAAAACGCGCCCCACCGACACCCCCGACCAATACAGTCACATTCACGGGGCAAGCCTAGGCGGTGCGCGCCGTACCCGGTTCAGCGACGTCCGAAACCGGAAGTGGCAAAGTCGTCGATAGTAAGCGACGGTTATCCCACAGCTTGACCGCGACACGCCCGACGTGTCTAATCACATACGTGTCATTCCGAGTTTTCGGATCGAGATCGATTGCGGGGACCCGCTTTCGAACGAAGGTTCGAGGGGTGGCCGCGGGGGAGATCCCCGGTCCAAAGATCGGCGCTGCAGTTGAGGAGGCGACCTATGGCCGACGAGCGCGAGGGATTCGAGATCGTTCGGATCGGAACTGCAGTCGAGAGTGTCTGTGACGAGCCGGATAGTGGGGCACCGATCCTGAATCTCGTTTCGGGATTCGACGACCTCATGGAGGGCGACGAACAGTGGCAGGAGCGCGCACTCTGTGCGCAGACCGACCCGGAAGCATTCTTCCCCGAGAAGGGTGGTTCCACACGGGAGGCCAAGCGCATCTGCCTGGGGTGTGAAGTTCGGGGCGAATGCCTCGAGTACGCCCTCGCTCACGACGAGCGGTTCGGTATCTGGGGTGGACTGTCGGAAAGGGAACGGCGGCGCCTCAAGCGCGGCATCATCTGACGGGACGCAGGGTCCGGTACGGGGAGTTCGGGCCCGGGTCCGGTATTCCAGGGAAGCCGCGTGGCGAAGGCCGGGTTGATCGACGGGGGTCGAGCAACCCGGCTTTCGTCTGTCTGCGTCGGTCTTCCCGAGTCGCCGTCGTGTTCGTCGGCGCCGACGGGGTGGAACCGAGGTCACTCCTCCTCGTCGAATCCTCCGAGTCCGGGGTCGACGACCTCCGGTTCGATGCCGAGATAGGTGGCGACCTGGTGCACCAGCACGTCGTGGACCAGATCGGCAAGATCCTCCGGGTCTTTCGCGCGGAGTTCGAGCGGCCGGCGGAAGAGCACGATGCGAGCGCGGGTGGCGGCACCTCGGCGATCGATGCCGGCGGGCACGAGACGCGACAGCGGGACCGGTCCGTCCGCAACCACCTCGTCCGGCCAGTTGACCGTATCGGGATCGCGAGCACGGATCTTGGGCACTTCGTCGACTGCGATGTCGAGTTTGGTGAGGCGCGCGTGCCAGCGCGAGTCGATGGGGGCGAACGCCGTCAGCACCAGAAGGTCGAACTTCTCGGCTCTCGACTTCCACACGGGGAGTTCGTGCGGAAACACCGGCCCCCGAATTCCCCGGCCGCGCCGCGTCACGGATCGGGACGAGAGCGGGCGGGAACGACGTGCACGGGCCATGTAGTGGACACTACGACACGAAAAATCCGTGGGCTCGAAACGGTGTGTCCGAATAGTCCCGGGGGCTCCGGCGCGCTACGCTCCCTCCCGTGAGAACACTGCGTCGATGCTGCCGGCCTGGGTGCAAGAACCCAGCTGTTGCGACGCTGACCTACGTGTACTCGGATTCCACCGCTGTCGTCGGTCCACTGGCCACCGTTGCCGAACCTCACTCGTGGGACCTGTGCGAAACGCACGGTTCGCGAATCACCGCCCCCAAGGGGTGGGAACTGGTGCGGTACGAGGGTGCTTTCTCGTCGGGTACGCCGGACGAGGACGACCTGACAGCGCTGGCCGAGGCCGTGCGGGAAGCCGGACTCGGTGAGCGTGTCCGTGGTGAAACCGACGCTGCGCAACCGGAGAGTTCGCCGCGCGTCGCAGTCGCTCCCGCGGGGCGTACAGGACGCCGCGGTCATCTGCGGGTCCTTCCCGACCCCACGTCCTGACGGCTTCGCACTAGGCTGACCACGGGCCGTGTCACGAAGGATGGCGCGGCTCGAGTCGAGTAGCAGGAGCGGAACAAGTGGCGAGATCTGCCGAGTCGGTGTCAGCCGTGATCAAGGCGTACGACGTCCGAGGTGTCGTGGGGGAGCAGATCGACGAGGACTTCGTCCGCGAGGTCGGAGCCTCGTTCGCGCGTCTGATCCGGAGTGAAGGCGCCTCCGACCGTGTGGTCGTCGGGCACGACATGCGTGAGTCGTCGCCGAAGCTGTCGCAGGCATTCGCCGACGGGGTCACCGCGCAGGGCCTCGACGTCGTGCTGATCGGGCTGGCCTCCACCGACCAGTTGTATTTCGCATCCGGGTTGCTCGACGCGCCCGGTGCGATGTTCACCGCGAGCCACAATCCGGCGGCCTACAACGGCATCAAGCTGTGCCGCGCGGGCGCGAAGCCGGTCGGGCAGGAGACGGGACTCGCGATCATCTCCGCCGAACTCGTCGACGGCGTCCCCGAGTACGACGGAACGCCCGGTGTCGTGAGCGAGCGCGACGTGCTCGCCGACTACGCGTCGTTCCTCCGCGGGCTGGTGGATCTGTCGCAGATGCGGCCGCTCAAGGTTGCGGCCGACGCGGGCAACGGAATGGGCGGGCACACGGTGCCCGCGGTCTTCGGTCCGCTGCCCATCGATCTGGTGCCGCTGTACTTCGAACTCGACGGCACGTTCCCCAACCACGAGGCCAACCCCCTCGATCCCGCCAATCTCGTGGACCTGCAGCGGCTCGTCGTGGAGTCCGGCGCCGACGTGGGCCTTGCCTTCGACGGCGACGCGGACCGGTGCTTCGTCGTCGACGAGCGCGGCGAACCCGTCACCCCGTCGGCGGTCACCGCCCTCGTCGCAGACCGGGAACTCGCGAAGGAGCCGGGAGCGACGATCATCCACAACCTGATCACCTCCCGCGTCGTGCCCGAACTCGTCCTGGAGCAGGGCGGCGTTCCGCTACGCACCCGGGTGGGGCACTCGTTCATCAAGCAGCAGATGGCCGAGACCGACGCGGTGTTCGGCGGCGAGCACTCCGCGCACTACTACTTCCGCGACTTCTGGGGCGCCGACTCCGGCATGCTCGCAGCGCTGCACGTCCTCGCGGCTCTGGCAGCGCACGACGGCACGCTGTCCGACCTCATGTCGTCCTACGACCGGTACGCGGCATCGGGCGAGATCAATTCCACGGTCGCCGATGCGGCCGACCGCACCGAGGCCGTCATCGCCGCGTTCTCCGACCGCGCCACGTCCGTCGACCGCCTCGACGGCGTCACCGTGGACCTTCCGGATCATGCGTGGTTCAATCTGCGCGCCTCGAATACCGAACCGCTGCTCAGGCTCAACGTGGAGGCGCGGACCCAGGACGAGGTCGATGCCCTGGTCGAGGAGATTCTTGCTGTTGTGCGTGCGTGACGTAGGTAGTCGCGCGGGGAATAATCGAGGTGCTCGGCGTCGGGGTGGGGGCCCCAGGGCGGGCGGAAGGAAGGTGACGCGGTCGTGACGGCACCCTTGCCGCTGTTCGACTTCGACGACGTGGACGGAGTGATCGCAGCAGACGTCGACGGCGTCCTGCGCAGCGCCGCTCTCGGCGGAGCGCAGATCCGTGCGGTCGCCACCGCCGTCGACGAACGGCTTCTGGACGGCCTCGCCGATGTGCGGCCGCGCAGCGTGGTCTTCGTCGGCACCGACGCACGGTCGAGCCGCGCCGCCGAACTGGTCGTGTCGTTGTTCGCCGAGCACGCCGCTGCCCCGTTGGTGTACGCCCCGGAGACACCGCCGTGGGTGGGTGCGCTGGACGTCGTGGTGGTGGCCGGAAACGATCCCGGCGATCCGCAACTCGCACGATCGATCGATGCGGCCCTGAGGCGCAGCGCCGAAGTGATCGTCGACGCCCCCGACGAAGGTCCCGTGCGGGCTGTCGCAGCCGGACGGGCGGTGCTCCTGGCTCCGCGCGTGCAGGTGCCGGCTCGGTATGCGCTGGCACGGCACGTCGCCGTGTTCTACGCCGTCCTCGCGGTCATGCGCGACGTGCTGCGGGGGGACGCCCTCCGGGTGGACCTCGCCCGGCTCGCGGACGCGGTCGATCAGGAGGCGCTCCGCGATCACCCCTCGAACGAGGTGTTCCACAATCCGGCGAAATCCCTCGCGGTACGCATGCAGTCGCGGCGGGTCATCGTCGCGGGGGACCGTCCGGTGACTGTCGCGCTGGCACGACACGCGTCGGAGTCGCTGCTCCAGGGTGCGGGTGTCGTCGCGTCCGCTGCGGCGCTGCCCGATGTGCTGGCCGCTCGTGAGCGACTGATCGAGGTCCTCACGGCCGCCGGTGAGCGATACGACCCCTTGTTCCACGACGAAGAACTGGACGGTCCGGCCCCGCTCGCGCCGGCACGCGTCTTCGTGTTCAGTACGGATTCCGACCGGCTCGCGGCGCAGCGCCGCGGTGCTGCGCTACCCGACGCCGAGCTGGTATCGGTGGTAGGGGAATTCGAATCCGACACGGTCCCTCCCGTGCTCGAGCAGATTGCGGTATTGATGGTGCGAATCGACATGGCGGCGGCCTATCTGAGACTGGCCGGGGGACGATAGTGCACTCACTCGAGGGGGCGGTGCGGTCGTACGCATGGGGCTCGCGCACCGCGATCGCGACGCTGTGCGGCCGCAAGGTGCCGTCCGACCACCCGGAAGCCGAACTGTGGCTCGGGGCGCATCCCGCGGACCCGGCGCGGGTGATTCTTCCCACCGACGAGAAGCTTTCGCTGCTCGAGGTCCTCGATGCCGACCCGCACGGGCATCTCGGTCCGCACACTGTCGAGCGGTTCGGGACGCGGCTGCCGTTCTTGCTCAAGCTTCTCGCAGCGGAGGAACCGTTGTCGTTGCAGGCGCATCCGAGTGCGCGGCAGGCGGCCGAGGGTTTTGCCCGCGAGGACGCACTGGGATTGCCGATCGATTCGCCCATCCGCAACTACAAGGACGCCAGCCACAAACCCGAACTGGTGGTCGCGTTGACGCGGTTCGAGGCGCTCGCCGGATTCCGTGATGCGCATCGCACCGTTGCGCTGCTCGAGGCCCTGCACGTGCCCGAACTCGAACCGTATCTGGGGCTGCTTGCCGGGCAACCGGATTCCGACGGCTTACGGGCGCTGTTCACCACGTGGATCACTCTGCCTCCCACTGCGCTGCTGGCCTTGCTGCCTCGTGTGCTCGACGGGTGCGTCGGCTACCTCACGGGAACGGAGAACGGGCGGGAGTTTGTCGAGGAAGTACGGACCACGCTGCAACTCGCCGAGTTCTATCCCGGCGACGCCGGGGTCCTGGCGTCGCTGTTGCTCAACCGCATCACCCTCGAGCCCGGTGAGGGGCTCTACCTGGCAGCCGGCAATCTGCACGCCTACCTGCACGGCATGGGCGTCGAGATCATGGCGAACTCGGACAACGTCCTGCGCGGCGGTCTGACGCCCAAGCACGTGGACGTGCCGGAACTGCTGCGGGTGCTCGATTTCGGTTCTGCAGCGGTGCCGATTCTCGATGCCGAGCAGATCGGACCGTTCGAGTGGCGGTACCGGACCCCGGCACCGGAGTTCGCGCTCTCTCGCGTCGAACCCGGACCGGGCGACGAAGTCGTGATCGCTCCCGGCGGCCCGCAGATCCTCCTGTGCACCCATGGTGCGGTGAGCGTCGAGTGCGCCGGAACGACCGTGGACCTGGACTCGGGTGATTCGGTGTGGCTGTCGCATTCCGACCCGGAGACGGTCGTGCGGGGCCGCGCGGACGGCGCACAGGTGTTCCGTGCGCGCCTCGGTGAACTCCCGGCACTGTCTCGCGACTGACGGTTCTTCCGGTACGACCGTCGATCCGTCACCGTGCGGTGACGGGCATTCCCTGTACGGGGCTCCTCTGCCGCCCCGCTGCGCGTGTGGCAGTTTACAAATCCTCAAGAATGTCTAGACCTCGGACGCGATCCGTCCTATAGTCCAGATCACAGTGATGTGTGTCACGACGTCGGGATGTCCGGCCGGGTGACCCACACGGGTGACGAGGAGACAGACATGAGTACGGACTCGGCGGCGAGCCCGCTGGACATGCCGGATGTGCAATGGCGTGACCGCAAGAAGAAACTGTGGCTGCTCGGCCTCGTCCCGCCCACCGCGCTCTTCCTTGCCACCGCGCTCATCTGGGCCGGAAACGCACTGGGCTGGCAGGCGGTGACCCCGGCGCTGTGGTGGATCGGGCCGCTGCTCGTCTACGTGATGGTCCCGACGCTCGACCTGTTCGTCGGGCCCGACGGTGAGAACCCGCCGGACGAACTCGTCGAAGCGCTCGAGAACGACCGCTACTACCGGTACTGCACGTACATCTACCTGCCGTTCCAGTTCGCCAGCCTCGTGTTCGCCTGCTACCTCTGGTCGGCCGACAACCTGTCGTGGCTCGGCATCGACGGCGGCCTCGGTATCGCGTCGAAGATCGGCCTGGCGCTCTCCGTCGGTGTCGTCGCCGGTATCGGTATCAACACCGCGCACGAACTGGGCCACAAGAAGGTCGAGCTGGAACGGCGACTGTCCAGGATCGCCCTCGCACAATCGTTCTACGGCCACTTCTACATCGAGCACAACAGGGGACACCACGTCCGCGTCGCGACACCGGAGGACCCGGCATCCGCTCGCTTCGGCGAGAGCTTCTGGGCGTTCCTGCCGCGCACGGTCGTCGGCAGCGTGCGCTCCGCGTGGCGGCTCGAGCGGGCCCGCCTCGAGCGGCTCGGCAAGCCCGTGTGGAGCCTGCGCAACGACGTGCTCAGCGCGTGGGCACTCTCGGCTGTGCTCTTCGGCGGCCTCATCGCAGTCTTCGGGATCGGGATCGCGCCCTATCTGGTGATCCAGGCGGTCTTCGGCTTCGCGCTGCTCGAAGCGGTCAACTACCTCGAGCACTACGGTCTGCTCCGGCAGCGCACCGCCAACGGCCGGTACGAACGGTGCAGTCCCGCCCACAGCTGGAACAGCGATCACCTCGTGACCAACATCTTCCTCTACCACCTGCAGCGGCACAGCGACCATCACGCCAACCCGACCCGCCGCTACCAGACGCTGCGGAGCATGGAGATGTCGCCGAATCTGCCCGCCGGGTACGCCACGATGATCGGGCTCGCCTACATCCCGCCGCTGTGGCGCAAGGTCATGGACCCCCGGGTGCTCGATCACTACGACGGCGACATCACGCGGGTCAACATCCAGCCGAGCAAGCGCGAAGCGATCCTCGCCCGCTACGGCGCCGCTGCCCAGGAAGGGAACTGATCCCCAGATGACTGCGTACCGCTGCCCGGTGTGCGACTTCGTCTACGACGAAGCGCTCGGTGCCCCGCGCGAAGGATTTCCCGCCGGCACCGCATGGGATGCCCTTCCCGACGACTGGTGCTGCCCCGACTGCGGGGTCCGGGAGAAGATCGATTTCGAGGAGTATGCGCGATGAGCACCGAATTCCGGCTGTTCCGCTGCCTGGTCTGCGGCTTCGAGTACGACGAGAAGCTCGGCTGGCCCGACGAGGGGATCGAGCCGGGGACGCGCTGGGAGGACATCGACGACGACTGGTCGTGCCCGGACTGCGGTGCGGCCAAGGCCGACTTCGAGATGATCGAGATCGTCCGGCGGTGAACAGCCGTCGACAGGACATCTCGTTCGGCTTTGACGCGCACGCGGAGCCGTGAGAGCGTCACGGCCATGGCGAGTGCGCAACCGGGTAGCGGCGGCAGCGACGGCAGGGGTGTGTCGCCGAACGGCAACGGTGTGACCACCTCGCCGGGTGACACCGCCGGTGCGTCGTCCGCGCGGGTGCTGTTCCACGAGGCGAGCCGGGTGCTCCTGCGCTCGACGATTCTCGACGCGATGCGGGACCTGCTCCTCGAGCGCGACTGGTCGGCCGTCACCATGAGCGACGTCGCGCGCGCCGCGGGAATCAGCCGGCAGACGTTGTACAAGGAGTTCTCGTCGCGGCAGGGGCTTGCCCAGGGCTACGCGCTGCGCCTGGTCGACGAATTCGTCGACGCCGTGGCCGACTCGGTATACGCGCACGTCGGCGACGCGCGTGCGGCCCTCGTCGGAGGATTCACGTCGTTCTTCACGGCGTCGGCGGCCGATCCGCTGGTGCGGTCGCTGCTCCACGGCGAGGCCAAACCCGATCTGCTGCGCCTGATCACCACCGATGTCGCGCCGATCCTCGAGCGGGGCTCGGTCCGGCTCGCCGACACCTTCGAGCACAGCTGGGTGTCGGCGTCCGGCACCGACGCCGGCATCCTGGCCCGCGCGATCGTGCGGGTCGCGCTGAGCTTCATCTCGATGCCGCCGGTCTCGGGCAACGACGTCGCCGCCGACCTCGCCGACCTGCTCGTTCCCTTCGTGGAGAAGGCCGCGGTGCCCGGCTGACCGCGACCCGCCCGTTCGTACCGGCCGTACCGTGACGCCGCAGGTTGTATAGCCTGGTTGCAACTGCTTTGTTCGAAGAATTGTCTGCCGACAGGAAGAGGCATTTGCACGTGTCTGACACCACGCTCGTCGCCGACCGGATCAACGGTCTCGATTTCAAGGTCGCCGATCTGTCCCTCGCCGAATTCGGGCGCAAGGAGATCCGCCTGGCCGAACACGAGATGCCGGGACTGATGTCGCTGCGTCGCGAATACGCCGAGGTGCAGCCGCTGAAGGGCGCACGGATCTCGGGCTCGCTGCATATGACCGTGCAGACCGCGGTACTGATCGAGACCCTCGTGTCGCTGGGCGCACAGGTCCGATGGGCCTCGTGCAACATCTTCTCCACCCAGGACCACGCTGCGGCCGCGATCGTCGTGGGCCCGCACGGCACGCCCGAAGAACCCAAGGGTGTGCCGGTGTTCGCATGGAAGGGCGAGTCCCTCGAGGAGTACTGGTGGGCGGCCGAGCAGATGCTCACCTGGCCCGGTGAACCCGCCAACATGATTCTCGACGACGGTGGCGATGCCACGATGCTCGTGCTCAAGGGCGCGCAGTTCGAGAAGGCCGGCGTGGTCCCGCCCGTCGACGAAGAGCACGATTCCGCCGAGTACAAGGTGTTCCTGCAGTTGCTGCGCAACTCGCTCGAGGCCGACGCCGGCAAGTGGTCGGCGATCGCCGCGTCGGTGCAGGGCGTCACCGAGGAGACCACCACCGGTGTGCTGCGCCTCTACCAGCTCGCGGCCGCCGGCGAACTGACGTTCCCGGCGATCAACGTCAACGACTCGGTCACCAAGAGCAAGTTCGACAACAAGTACGGCACCCGGCACTCGCTGCTCGACGGCATCAACCGCGGCACCGACGTGCTCATCGGCGGCAAGACCGCTCTGGTGTGCGGTTACGGCGACGTGGGCAAGGGCTGCGCCGAGGCGCTGCGCGGCCAGGGCGCACGTGTGTCGATCACCGAGATCGATCCGATCAACGCGCTGCAGGCCCTCATGGACGGCTACGACGTCGTGACGGTCGAAGACTTCATCGGCCAGGCCGACATCGTCATCACCTCGACGGGCAACAAGGACATCATCACCTTCGAGCACATGAAGGCGATGAAGCACCAGGCGATCCTCGGCAACATCGGTCACTTCGACAACGAGATCGACATGGCCGGCCTCGAGCGGTCCGCCGACGTCACGCGGATCAACATCAAGCCGCAGGTCGACGAGTTCACCTTCGCCGACGGACATTCGATCATCGTGCTGTCCGAGGGACGTCTGCTCAACCTCGGCAATGCGACCGGTCACCCGTCGTTCGTGATGAGCAACTCGTTCGCGAACCAGGTCATCGCGCAGATCGAACTGTGGACGAAGCCGGACGAGTACGACAACGAGGTCTACCGCCTGCCCAAGCACCTCGACGAGAAGGTCGCCAAGATCCACGTCGAGGCGCTCGGCGGCAAGCTGACGAAGCTGACCAAGGAGCAGGCCGAGTACATCGGCGTGGACGTCGAGGGCCCGTACAAGCCCGAGCACTACCGCTACTGATTCCGAGATCGGCGGCGAGAAGCGCAGCGTTATGGGTGGTCTGATTGTCGTCGAAGGTCTCGACGGGGCCGGAAAGCGGACATTGTCCGCCGGCCTCGTCGAGGCGTGGCGCGCCGCGGGGGCGCGCGTGGCCACACTGGCGTTTCCCCGCTACGGCCGATCGATCCACGCCGATCTGGGCGCCGAGGCGCTGCGGGGACAGCACGGCGACACCGCGTCGAGTGTCGAAGCGATGGCGTTGCTGTGGGCACTCGATCGGCGCGACGCCGCCGACGAACTGCGGAAACTCCTCGCTGCCAACGACATCGTGCTTCTCGACCGCTATGTCGCGTCCAACGCGGCGTACACCGCGGCCCGGCGCCACGAGGATGCCGCAGGGCCGTCGGTCGAGTGGATCCGGAACCTCGAATACGAACGCTTCGCGCTTCCCGTGCCCGATCTGCAAGTGCTGCTGCGTGTCCCTGTCGCGCTCGCCGCAGAACGGGCCAGGAGTCGCGCGGAGTCGGACGCCGCGCGGGAACGCGACGCGTACGAACGCGACGGCGACCTCCAGTACCGGACCGGAGAGGTGTACGACGGCTTGGCGCAGCGGCACTGGATGTCACGGTGGATCGTGGCGGGCGCCGAGACCGATACGCAACAACTCGCCGTTCGCATCTCAAATCTGCTTCACGAAGGTGAAGGGGTGACACGATAGAGCTTATGAAGCCGAGGATTCTGGTAGTCGACGACGATGCAGCACTCGCCGAAATGCTCACAATCGTGCTGCGCGGCGAAGGATTCGAGCCGTTCGTGGTGGGCGACGGGACGCAGGCGCTCGGTGCCGTGCGCGAAATCCGCCCGGACCTCGTCCTGCTCGATCTCATGCTTCCGGGCATGAACGGCATCGACGTCTGCCGCGTGCTCCGCGCCGATTCCGGCGTGCCCATCGTGATGCTCACTGCCAAGTCCGACACCGTCGATGTGGTTCTCGGACTCGAGTCGGGCGCCGACGACTACATGGTGAAGCCCTTCAAGCCGAAGGAACTGGTGGCGCGCGTGCGCGCCCGGTTGCGCCGCACCGAGCAGGAACCCGCCGAAGTACTCTCGATCGGCGATATCACCATCGATGTTCCGGCACACAAGGTCACCCGCGGCGACGAACTGATCTCGCTCACCCCGCTGGAGTTCGACCTGCTGGTGGCGCTCGCGCGCAAGCCGCGTCAGGTGTTCACCCGTGAGGTGCTCCTGGAACAGGTCTGGGGTTACCGGCACGCAGCCGACACCCGTCTGGTGAACGTTCACGTCCAGCGCCTGCGGGCGAAGGTCGAGAAGGATCCCGAGAACCCGGAAGCGGTGCTCACGGTGCGGGGGGTCGGCTACAAGGCCGGACCGCCGTGATCCGTGGTCAACCTCTGCGGCGGCGGATCGCACGGAGAACGCTGCCGCTCGTAAGGTGGTCGCGGGCCATGAGCAGCAGGCTCGCGCACACCTGGCGACGATCGCTCCAGCTACGTGTGGTCGTCTCGACCCTCACGCTGTCGCTGATCGTGATGCTCGTGCTCGGCGTGGTGCTCATCAGCCAGATCACCGACCGGCTTCTGGAAGTCAAGATCGACGCCGCGACCGAGGAGATGGACCGCTCCCGCGCGCTGGTCGAAGGACAGCTCGCCGGAGCCGACGACTCCGGCTCGCTGGCGGTCCGGCTCGACGGCGCCGCCGCGACCCTGACCAGCCGCGGTAGCGACGGCGGTCAGGACACCGGCGTCGCCGGCACGTTCGACCCGGTTCTCATCGTTCCGGGCGACGGTCCGCGCGCGCCCACCGCGAGCGGGCCGGCCGAGCAGATCCCGCAGAATCTGCGCGCCTTCGTCCAGAACGGGCAGGTCGCATACCAATTCGCCACAGTCTCGAACCCCAACGGCTATACCGGCCCGGTACTGATCATCGGCAGCCCCACCGACTCGGCCATCTCGACGCTCGAGCTGTATCTGGTGTTCCCCCTCGGCGGTGAGGAACGCACCCTCGCGCTCGTTCGGGGCACGCTGGTGGTCGGCGCGGGTGTCCTGCTCGTGCTGCTCGCCGCGATCTCGATGATCGTCGCCCGCCAGGTGGTGCTGCCCATCCGCTCCGCCTCCCGCATCGCGGTGCGGTTCGCCGACGGCCGCCTCAAGGAACGCATGCCGGTGCGGGGCGAGGACGACATGGCGCGACTCGCCATGTCGTTCAACGAGATGGCCGAGAGCCTGTCGCGGCAGATCACCCAGCTCGAGGAGTACGGCAACCTGCAGAAGCGGTTCACGTCCGATGTGAGCCACGAGCTTCGTACCCCGCTCACCACGGTGCGGATGGCCGCCGATCTGATCCACGACGGCAGCGACGAGCTGGATCCCTCGCTCAAACGCGCGTCCGAACTCCTCGTCGCCGAACTCGACCGGTTCGAGGGCTTGCTGGGCGACCTCCTCGAGATCAGCCGCCACGACGCGGGTGTCGCCGAGCTCGCCTCCGAACGGCTCGACGTCCGCATGTGCGCCCGGGCCGCGGTGTCCACGGTGCGCCACCTCGCCCGCGAAACGTCGACGGAGTTGATCGTCGACATGCCTTCCGAACCCGTCGAGGCCGACGTCGATCCACGTCGAGTCGAACGGATCCTGCGGAATCTTCTCGCCAACGCGATCGACCACGGTGAAGGAAAACCGATTCTGCTCCGCCTGCGGGCCGACGACAACGCGGTGGCGTTCGTCGTCCGCGACCAGGGCATCGGCCTGCGTCCGGGTGAGGAGAAGCTGGTGTTCAACCGCTTCTGGCGATCCGACCCGTCGCGGGTGCGCCGTTCCGGTGGTACCGGTCTCGGCCTCGCGATCAGCGTCGAAGACGCCAACCTGCACAACGGAAAACTCGAGGCGTGGGGCGAACCGGGCCGGGGCGCGAGCTTCCGGCTGACGTTGCCGCGCGAACGCGGCCGGAAGGTCGGACGCAGCCCCGTCCCCCTGGTGCCGGGCGCCGTCCACGCGGTGCAGGGCAAACCGCCGCAGTCTCCCGGACACGAACCGGCCGGTGGTTCCTCCGCGGAGGTCTCGGCCGACGGTGCCGGTGGGGTGGACAACTCGACGCCGTCACCCTCGGAAGGAGCGCCGACATGACCCGCGCCGCACGGATCCGTACCGCGCTCACCGTGGTGATGTGCGTGGCGGCGCTGGTCGTCTCCGGGTGCGCGACCCTGCCCGACTCGTCGTCTCCGCAGGCCATCGGCACCATCGATCCCGCACCCGCGACCACCGAGGTCAGCGCACCCGTCCCCGGCCGCGAACCGGATCTGTTGCTCCGCGATTTCCTGCAGGCCAGCACCGAACCCACGAACCGGCACGTCGCGGCCCGGCAATTCCTCACCCCGGAGATGTCCGGACGCTGGGACGACGCGGCGAGTGCGACGATCGTGGACAAGGTCGACGTTCTCGTCGAGAACCGCAACAGTGACCGGGCGACGTACGTCGTCCGCGCGAACATCGTCGGCTACCTGGAAGAAGGCGGTGTCTACCGGGCGGCCGGCGGCGAATTCGAAGCGAAGTTCACGCTCGTGCGGACCGACGGTGAGTGGCGGATCGACGCGATGCCCGACGGGGTCATCATGGATCGGCCACGCTTCCTCAACAGCTATCAGCGACGTTCGCTGTACTTCGTCGAACCGGCGGGCGAGACGGTCGTTCCCGACCCGCGGTGGATCACCGGCAGTCCGGAACAGACCGCCTCCCAGCTGATCGGCCTGCTCGTCGAGGGGCCGAAGGCATCGTTGGAACCTGCCGTGCGGAACCTGCTCGAGGACGTCACTGTGGTCGGTGCCGTCACCAAGGCCGACGGGCGCACCGGGCAGGTCGGTGTCGGGCTCGGTGGCATCCGGGTCGACTTCCAGGGCATCGGGGCGATGAGCAAGGAAGACCGGGAACTGCTCGCCGCGCAGGTGGTCTGGACGCTCGCCAACGCCGACATCTCGGGTCCGTACGTGTTGCTGGCGGATCACCAGCCACTCGACGAACGGTTCCCCAACGGGTGGACGACCGCCGATGTCGCGTCCATGAACCCCCTGGCCACCTCGAGTGCCACCATCGGTCTGCACGCGCTCCTGCGCGGTGGCCTGGTGGGGGTGGCCGAGACAGGTGTCACCCCGGTTCCCGGGTTCTTCGGCTCCGCCGCCAACCTGGAATCGATTGCGCTCTCGCGCGACGGCGAACTCGTGGCAGCGGTCGCGGAGACCGGGGGCGTCGCACCCGAGCCCGCCACGCAGCTGATCGTCGGCGCGTACGGCGACGACGTCGCCGAACCGGCGGTCGACGGTAATTCGATCACGCGCCCGACCTGGTCGCCGGACGACACCTCCGTCTGGGCGGTGGTCAACGGAATGGCGGTGGTGAGAGCCGTGCGGGAGCCGGGCACCGGCCGCGTCACCGTCGTGGGCGTCGAGGCGGGCGCCCTCCGGGCGGTAGGCGGACGGATCACCGAACTCCGGCTGTCGCGGGACGGGGTACGAGCCGCGCTCATCATCGACGGACGCGTATATGTCGCGACGGTCGTGCAGACGCCGAACGGCGAATTCTCCCTCACCAACCCCCGCGAGATCGGGTTCGGCCTCGGAGGGCCGGCGCTCTCGCTCGACTGGAGTACCCCCGATACCGTCGTGGTCTCGCGGGCGGCGTCCGACATGCCGGTCGTGCAGATCGCGGTCGACGGGTCCCGGACGGACGCGCTGCCCAGCCGGAACCTGACGCCGCCCGTCATCGCCGTCGAGGCGTCCACCACCGCCGAATTCGTCGCGGACTCGCGTGCGGTGTTCCAGCTCAACAACCGCGATCCCGCCGACGACCGCTATTGGCGCGAGGTCCCGGGGCTTGCCGGGCTGACTGCGATCCCGGTGTTGCCGGGCTGACACAGCCCCTCGAACCTGTCGGTGGTGGACGTCACACTGCCGGAATGCTGTCGTCCCTCTTCGACCTCGTGCTGCCCCTTGCATGCGGTGGGTGCGGTGCGAGCGGGACCGCATGGTGTCGCGCGTGTGCGCGGGTGCTGAACGATCCACCGGCGCTGGTCCGGCTTCGGGGCGACCCGGGAGTACCGGTGTGGAGTCTGGGCCCGTACGCCGGTCCTCGGAGGCGCGCGGTGGTCGCCGCGAAAGAGCGCGGCCGCCGGGATCTCGCCGACCCCCTCGGACTCGCCTGGGCGGTGGCGGTGTCACGCCTGCGCCGATGGGGTGAACTGCCACCGGGGCCGACGACCGTCGTACCGGCTCCCACTCGTGCGCGGGCCGCCCGAGCGCGCGGGGGCGACCCTGTCTCGCGCGCGGCGCAGGTTGCGGCGAGCCACGACCCGCATCTGTTCGTGCATCCGCTCCTCGTCTCGGCCCGGGACGTACGGGACTCGGTGGGCTTGTCCGCCGCCGAGCGCCGCCGCAACCTCGCCGGCCGGATCCGGCTTCGGGAGGGAGGTGTTCCGCGGACGCGGCAGGTGCTCGTGGTGGACGACATCGTCACCACGGGAGCCACCGCTGCGGAGTCCGTGCGGGTGTTGCGCCGGGGCGGTTTCGACCCCGTCGGAATGCTCGTTACAGCACACGCATGAGGCCGCTGTGGTAACGGCGGGTGTCCAAAAAGTGAATTGGACCGCAACGATGGCATGCGTCCGGCAGACCGACTACCGTTGCCCTCAGACCCGGAAACGAACAGGTAGAAGGGTGTAACGCCCATTCTTCCGGTTCCGGGCGGGCGCTATCGCGCTCATCGAACATGCCGGTGCGCAGTTGGCACCGGCCGTACTCGGGAGGTACTTGTGACGACCCCTTCGAAGACCCAGGCTTCCGTTGCCGAGGCAGACGCCACCACGGAAGGCCCCCAGGCCGAGATCGTCGTGAAAGGCCGCAACGTAGAGGTGCCGGATCACTTCCGGATCTACGTGTCCGAGAAAATTGCTCGAATCGAACGATTCGATCCGACGATTTTCCACTTCGATGTCGAGTTGCAGCACGAGCGCAACCGCCGACAGAGGAAGAGCGCCCAGCGAGTCGAGATCACGGCGCGAGGCAAGGGACCGGTCGTTCGCGCGGAAGCTTCCGGCGACAGTTTCTACGCGGCATTCGAATCGGTGATCGCCAAGCTCGAATCCCGGCTGAGGCGGACGAAGGAACGCCGGAAGGTGTCGTACGGCGAGAAGACCCCCGTCTCCGTCGCGGAAGCCACCGCGGCGCTGGCTCAGGACGACGAACTCGCGATCTCGCCGGATCTGCCGCTCGACGGCCAGGAGCAGGAACCCGAAGGTCCCGGCAGGATCGTCCGCGTCAAGGAGCACAAGGCCGAGCCGATGACGGTCGACGACGCCCTCTACGAGATGGAACTCGTCGGTCACGACTTCTATCTGTTCCACGACAAGGAGACCGACAAGCCGTCCGTGGTGTATCGGCGCCACGCTTTCGACTACGGTCTCATCAAGCTCGTCTGAGCAGTGCCCGGAGCAGCTGCGGCGTGACGCCGTCGCAGTAACTCCGGGAGAACGCCTACCATGGAATCCGGCCGGGGTCCGCAAGGCCTCGGCCGGATTTCTTGTCCGTGCAGGTACCCGAGATTGAGGACGAACACACCAGTGCTGTCGCTGACGAAGCTGCTCCGGATCGGTGAAGGTCGCATGGTCAAGCGGCTCAAGCAGATCGCCGAGCATGTCGAATCCCTCTCCCCGGAGTTCGAAGCCCTGACCGACGCCGAACTGCGGGCCAAGACGGACGAGTTCCGTCACCGCTACCAGGATGGGGAATCGCTCGACGAGTTGCTTCCCGAGGCCTTCGCGACCGCCCGGGAGGCGTCGTTCCGCGTCCTCGGTCAGAAGCACTACGGCGTTCAGATCATGGGTGGCGCCGCCCTGCACTTCGGCAACATCGCCGAGATGAAGACCGGTGAGGGCAAGACCCTGACCTGCGTGTTGCCGGCATACCTCAACGCCATCTCGGGAGACGGCGTCCATGTCGTCACCGTCAACGACTACCTCGCCAAGCGCGACTCCGAGTGGATGGGCCGTGTGCACCGGTTCCTCGGACTCGAAACCGACGTGATCCTGTCCGGCATGACTCCGGCGCAGCGCCGTGCGGCCTACAACGCCGACATCACGTACGGCACGAACAACGAGTTCGGCTTCGACTACCTGCGCGACAACATGACGCACTCGCTCGACGACCTCGTCCAGCGCGGCCACAACTACGCGATCGTCGACGAGGTCGACTCGATCCTCATCGACGAAGCGCGCACCCCGCTCATCATCTCGGGCCCCGCCGACGCGTCGAGCAAGTGGTACGCCGAGTTCGCGCGCATCGCGCCGCTGCTCAAGAAAGACGTCCACTACGAGGTCGACATCCGTAAGCGCACGGTCGGTGTGCACGAGGCCGGTGTCGAATTCGTCGAGGATCAGCTCGGTATCGACAACCTGTACGAAGCGGCGAATTCGCCGCTCGTGAGCTACCTGAACAACGCCATCAAGGCCAAGGAGCTCTACGCCAAGGACAAGGACTACATCGTCCGCAACGGCGAGGTCGTCATCGTCGACGAGTTCACGGGCCGCGTGCTGTCGGGACGCCGTTACAACGAGGGCATGCACCAGTCGATCGAGGCCAAGGAACACGTCGAGATCAAGGCCGAGAACCAGACGCTCGCCACGATCACGCTGCAGAACTACTTCCGGCTCTACGACAAGCTTTCGGGCATGACCGGTACCGCCGAGACCGAGGCTGCCGAGCTGCACCAGATCTACGACCTGGGCGTCATCCCGATCCCGACGAACCGTCCGATGGTCCGGGTGGACCAGGGCGACCTGATCTACAAGACGGAAGAAGCGAAGTTCGCCGCCGTCGTCGACGACGTGGTCGAGCGCCACGAGAAGGGCCAGCCGGTCCTGATCGGTACCACGAGCGTCGAACGTTCGGAGTACCTGTCGAAGCAGTTCACCAAGCGCGGCGTTCCCCACAACGTCCTCAATGCGAAGTTCCACGAGCAGGAAGCGCAGATCATCGCGGAGGCCGGGCGGACCGGCGCGGTCACCGTCGCGACGAACATGGCCGGTCGTGGTACCGACGTCGTGCTCGGCGGCAACCCCGACATCATCACCGACACCCTGCTGCGCAAGCGGGGACTCGATCCGGTCGAGACCTCGGAGGAATACGAGGCCGCGTGGGACGAGACCCTTCCCGCGGTGCAGCGACAGGTCAAGGAAGACGCGGACCGGGTGCGCGAGGCCGGCGGCTTGTATGTGCTCGGCACCGAGCGTCACGAGTCGCGCCGTATCGACAATCAGCTGCGTGGCCGCTCCGGCCGTCAGGGTGACCCGGGGGAGTCGCGCTTCTACCTCTCGCTCGGCGACGAGCTGATGCGACGCTTCAACGGCGCTGCGCTGGAGTCGATCATGACCCGGCTCAACCTGCCCGACGACGTCCCGATCGAGGCGAAGATGGTCTCCAAGGCCATCAAGAGCGCGCAGACCCAGGTCGAGCAGCAGAACTACGAGATCCGCAAGAACGTCCTCAAGTACGACGAGGTGATGAACCAGCAGCGCACCGTCATCTACGAGGAGCGTCGCCGCATCCTTCGTGGCGAGGATCTCGAGGGCCAGGTGCAGCACATGCTCACCGACGTGGTCTCGGCCTACGTCGACGGCGCCACCGCCGACGGTTACGTCGAGGACTGGGATCTCGAGCAGTTGTGGACCGCGCTCAAGACTCTCTACCCCGTCGGCATCGACTACAAGACGCTGCTCGCGGAGAACGAGGATCTCGACCGCAACGACCTGCGTGAGGCGCTTCTCGACGACGCCCGTGCCGCGTACGCGCGCCGGGAGGCGGAACTCCAGGCGCTGGCCGGGGAGAACGCGATGCGCGAACTCGAGCGGCGGGTCCTGCTCTCGGTCCTGGACCGCAAGTGGCGTGAGCACCTCTACGAGATGGACTACCTGAAGGAAGGCATCGGCCTGCGCGCGATGGCGCAGCGCGACCCGCTCGTCGAGTACCAGCGCGAGGGCTTCGACATGTTCACCGCCATGCTCGAGGGCCTCAAGGAAGAGTCGGTCGGCTTCCTGTTCAACCTCAAGGTCGAAGCGGCGCAGCCGCAGGCTGCCGCGGGCAACGGGGTGTCGGTGACACCGGCGTCCGCTGCCGCTGCGTCCCGGACGGCACCCCCGGTCGGGCAGCCCGTTCCGTCTCGGGCACCCGCCCAGCCGGCGCCCGCGCCCGCTCCCGCCGTGCTGCGCGCACAGGGTCTGGACGAGGGCGAACGTCGTCTCACCTACAGCGGCCCCGCCGAGGACGGTCGTGCGCACGTCGCACGTCGCAGTGGTGGCGACGGCGCCGCACCGGCCGCGCATGCCGGCACCCGCAAGGAACGTCGTGCGGCTGCGCGACGCGACGCGAAGTCCGGCCGCCGGCACTGACCGTCGGTGAACTCCTTCACGACCCTGTGGCTCATCCGAGCCACAGGGTCGTGATCGTCCAGGGGTGAGGCGACTTCGGCTTCGGCGTCCGGCGCGCGATCCGTCCCGCCACCGCGTACACGCGGTCGCCCCGGGCGTAGGTGCCGAACACCTCCGCGGTGTCCGCGTCGACCGCGTGCACCCGGGTCCGGAGCAGCACCGCGGCTCCCGCAACCCCGGTCGGGGAGGTGCGCGACGCCGTGACCGCCTCGACGAGCGTCGGTTCGAGTACCGCCGCGAGCTGGGTGACGGCGCGTCGCCCGTCGACAACCTCGAGGATCAGCCGCAGGGCCACCTCCGCGAACCTGTGCGCGGTGGCATCGACCCGAGGTACTGCGTCGGCGTGCGCGACCGGGGCGCGAGCCGAACCGGCGGGACGGCCGGATCGCCCGTCGTGCGGCGTGGCGCGCGGCGCGGCGTGGGGCCGGCACCGGACGCACTGCCCGGGAGGCTGCGATTCCTGTGGTGGCGGCTCGAAGCGAGGGATGCGGCGTACGTAGCGGCCGGTGTGCAGATCCGTCATGTCATGTCTCCCGGGCGTGGACGGCGCCGGCTCGGCGGCCGGTGCAGGGATCGCGCCTGTGCGGCGCGATGAGGTCCGGGAGAGGACGGACCGCCGATATCGTGACATATCCGGCGGGTCCGCGCTCGCCGTACATCTCGCGGCCGACCCGGGTGATGTCGCCACCGCGACGCGGCCGGGTGCGATGTGCACTCTGCGTCAGCCGTCCACGAATACGCTCTGCTGGTTGTCGTGGACGCCGGTGAACATTTCGGTCGGGGTGAGGGGCCGTGACGCCACCGTAGGCATGATCCCTTCGCGATGAGCGAGGTGAACCATGCTCTCGAGCCGCCCGGAGTACTCGGCGGGTTGGTCGACCATCCAGGTGATGCCCTCGGCGGCCACGGAACTCGGTTCGAAGGTGCTGTGGTCCACGCCCGGCAGGTTGGCGAGAGTGCCCTCCGATGCGACCGGAGCGTCGATGCGGAAGCAGTTGACGGCGATGTGGTCCGGTGCGAGTTGCCGAGCGAGGTCGATTGTCATCCTTTCGAGCCCGACCTTGGCGATGCCGTAGGACATCAGGCCCGGCACAGGTTTCAGCGCGGCCAGGGAGGACACGTTGAGGATGCGACCCCCACCGGCGGCACGGAGGTGCGGGACGGCAGTACGGATGGCGATCAGCGGGGCATCGAGGTCGATCGCCATCACCAGATCGTGGCGACGCAGCGGGACGTCGATGTCGCCGACGAAGGTGACGCCCGCGTTGTTGACCAGCACATCGAGACGCCCGAGTTCGGCGACGGTCTGTTCGACCATCGCCGCGACCTGTTCGCGGTCCGACAGGTCCACCGGCACGGCGATCGCGGTGCCTCCACGGGCACGAACGGCGTCGACGACGTCGTCGAGCGTCCCGGGGGTGCGGCGAGGGTCGGTTCGCGTCGAGCGGGCGGCGCAGGCCACCGCGTACCCGGCGTCGGCGAGCGCGAGAGCCGTCGCCGCACCCACCCCTCGGCTGGCGCCGGTGACGAGCGCGACTTTGGCCAGAATGCTATTCTCCATTTCCGGAACTATATTTGCGAGTGGGTTGCGGTACAAGAGGTTGTCCCTTCGAACACCGGAGAACGCATGACCGAAGACAGTGCCGTCGCCGGGGACTTCGTGTTCAGATATGGCCCCTCGGCTCTGGTGACCGGTGCGTCGTCCGGTATCGGCCGGTCGTTCGCCCGCCATCTGGCAGAAGCCGGTCTGGACCTGATACTCGTCGCGCGCCGACTCGACCGGCTCGAGGATCTCGCGGCCGAACTCCGCTGCCGGCACGGCGTCGAGGTGACTGTGCACGAAGTGGATCTCTCGGATCCCGCCGCCGTCGACCGACTGCTCGAGCAAGAGGCGACCACCGACATCGGTTTGCTCGTCAGCAATGCCGGGTTCGGGGTGAAGGGCCCGTTCGAGGACGGTGACACGGCCACGCTCGCCGCCATGCTCGCGGTCAACTGCCAGGCACCGACACGGTTGGCGCATGCCCTCGTTCCGCGGTTGAGGCGACGTGGCCGTGGCGGTGTCGTGTTCACCAGTTCGGTGGAAGGACTCCTCGGCTGCCCGTATTCTGCCGCGTACTCGGCGACGAAGGCCTACGTGAATGCGCTCGGCGAAGGCCTCTGGGGAGAGCTGACTCCCGCGGGGATCGATGTGCTGACACTCTGTCCGGGAGCGACCGACACCGAGGCACCGCGGCTTCAGGGTATCGATCCGGCAACCTTGCGACACCTGATGGATCCGGACGACGTCGCCCGGGGCGCACTCGAGAATCTGAACAACGGACCGACCTACGTACCGAGCGAGCACTATCGCGCACAATTCGACACCCTCGTGACGATGCCCCGCCGGCAGGCGCTCGCGGCAATGGCGGCGAGCCTGCGGGTCTGACGCCGCGGCTCACCCGCAGGTCCGTCTATGCGCGGACGGCGAAACATCTAGGGTGAGGCCGTGCTGCGTGGACTGGTGCTCGACTTCGGTGGCGTGCTCGCCGGCCCGGATACGGACCCCGAGGCACTCGCGGCGGTGGTCGCCGAGTTGCGCCGCCGCGGGGTGCGCACCGCGATCCTGAGCAACGATCCCGGTGGCCCGCACGCACAGTGGTTGCGGGATCTCGCCGGGACCTTCGTCGACGCGGTGGTGCTGTCGGGGGATGTGGGGGTCGCCAAGCCCGATGCCGAGAGCTTCCGGCTCGTCGCCGAACGCCTCGGGCTCGCACCTTCCGAATGCGTCTTCGTCGACGACCTGGCGGGCAACGTGCGGGGCGCCGTGGCTGCGGGGATGGTCGGCGTCCACCATGATGGTCCCCACACCGTGATGGCCGAATTGGCTGTTCTCTTCGGCATCGCCGCAGGACGATCCGGGCAACCCGGAAGTGAGGGGGACGTTCGGCAATGACGAGTCGGATGACGGCGCAGGACGCGTCGTACTACTACCTGGAGACGAGCAACACGCCGATGCACATCGGCTCGCTGGCGATTCTCGAGCCGCCCGACGGGGGAGTTCACTACGACCGGGTGCTCGAGTTGGTCGAGCAGCGGCTCGCGGAGGTTCCGCGTTACCGCCAGAAAGTGCGTGAGGTGGCCTTCGGGCTCTCCCGGCCGGTGTGGATCGACGACCGGGACTTCGACATCACGTACCACGTCCGCAGATCCGCGGTCCCGCGTCCGGGCACCGACGATCAGTTGCACGACCTCGTCGCCCGGCTGATCTCGAGACCCCTCGACCGGACCCGCCCGCTGTGGGAGATGTACGTCGTCGAGGGGCTTGCCGGCGACCGCTGCGCAGTGTTCACCAAGTCTCATTCGGCGCTGGTCGACGCCGAGCAGTCGCTCGAGATCGGCCAGGTGCTGTTCGACCGGGACGCGATTCCGCGCGAGGTGCCGGAAGAGTTGTGGATGCCGGAGCAGGAACCGTCGGAATCGGCGTTGCTCGTCGGAGCACTCGCCGAACTGGTCGCGCGGCCCGGTGAAGGCGTGGCCGCGGTGCGGTCGGCGGTGGGCAACCTTGCGTCCACGCTCACCGAAACCGTGGACGCGGTGAGCCGTATCGCCCGCACCGCGGCGCAGTCCGCCCCCGAATCGCCGCTGAACGCGTCGATTTCCCGCAGCAGGCGTTTCGCTGTCGTGGAGTCCGACCTCGAGCCGTACCGGAAGATTCGTTCCCGATACGGCTGCACGGTCAACGACGTGGTGCTCGCCGTCATCGCCGGGGCACTGCGGTACTGGCTGCTTTCCCGCGGCGAGCCGCTGACCGAGGCCACCGTCGTCCGCTCGATGGTTCCCATGTCGGTCTACGTGCGTGACGCCGGCGGCGAGGGTACGGACGGGACGACCACGGTGCATCCTCAAGGCGAGGTGTCGTCGTTCCTCGTCGACCTCCCGGTCGGGGAGCCGAACGCCGTCGTGCGGCTGTCGCACATCGCCCACGCCGGGGAGGCGTACGCGCGGGAGCGCAGGCGGGTCGCGGCGCAGTCCATGATCCGGCTGTCCGGGTTCGCGCCGGCGACCATGCACGCGGTCGGAGTGCGCGTCGCGTCGGGTTTCTCGCAGCGCGTGTTCAATCTCATGATCACCAACGCTCCGGGGCCGCAGTATCCGCTGTATCTGGGAGGGGCACGACTGCTCGGGATGTATCCGGTCTCGCCGTTGCTCAAGAATCAGGCCCTGAGTGTCGCGCTGACGTCGTACGACGGAAAGATCTACTACGGTTTGAATGCGGACCGCGATGCCATGCCCGACGTGCATGTGCTGACGTCGCTGCTGCACGAATCGCTCGAGGAGTTGTCGGATGCCAGTAGGTGAGAAGTGACGCGTGTCTATGTACCGGCGACGCTCGGGATGCTGCAGCGTCTCGTCGCCGAGAACGAGCTCGACGCGGTGGGGCGTACAGCGTTCGCGGTAACGCCCACCTTGCGTGAGGCCTACACCTCCGGCGACGACGACGAGCTCGCGGAGGTGGCCATGTCCGAGGCAGCGCGTGCCTCGGTGCGGCTGCTGGCTGCCGAGGACACCGGGGCGACCCCGGAGTTCGGGACGCGGCGTGTCGTGATCGCCGCGGATGTCGAGGGCGCAACCCCGCGCCCCGATCTCGACGACGCCGTGGTGCGCCTCGCCGGGCCGATCCCGATGAGCGCCGTCGCGTCCGTGCACGTGGATCTGAAGGCCGCGGAAGCGGACGTCGCGCGTGCGATGGAGGTTGTCGACGCGGCCGATCTGGGCGACGAGGAGGCCGAGTTCGTGCTCGGCGACGCCGAGGATCACGAACTGGCGTGGTACGCGGCGCAGGAGTTGCAGTTCCTGCTGGAATTGCTCTGACCGCTCGGAACGAGGATGCTTGTGAGTGGAGTCTCCACGTAACCTACGGAACCGTAACCTCTGATAACCTTCGCGGTCGTAGTTCCAGCGTGAGGAGAATCGGTCGATGGGTTTCAAGGAATGGATCGAAAGGCCCGCGGCCCATGTGGCACCGGGTGAGCGATCTCTGTCCAACGTGGTGCGAGGCGCGGTCGCGCGACTCACGACCCCACTGTTGCCCGATGATTATCTGCACTTGATCAACCCGTTGTGGTCGGCGCGTGAGCTTCGTGGGCGCATCGTCGAGGTCCGTTCCGAGACCCCCGACTCCGCAACCATCGTCATCAGGCCCGGCTGGGGCTTCGACTTCGGGTACTCGCCCGGTCAGTACATCGGCATCGGCCTGCACATCGACGGCAAGTGGCATTGGCGGTCGTACTCGCTGACCTCCACCCCGATCCGCACCGACAAGGTCATCTCGATCGCGGTGAAGGCGATGCCCGAGGGGTTCCTGTCGAGCCATCTCGTCGGTGGTGTGCCGGAAGGCACAATCGTGCGCCTCGCGGCTCCGCAGGGCGACTTCGTTCTTCCTGATCCGCCGCCCGAGAAGATCCTGTTCCTGACGGCCGGCAGCGGCGTCACACCGATCATGTCGATGCTCCGCACCCTCGATCGGCGTGCGGCCGACCGTGGCGTCGACATTGCCGACGTTGTGCATGTGCACTCGGCGCCCACCGCCGAGGACGTGATGTTCCGGTCCGAACTCGAGCAGTTCGACGCCAACCACGACCGCTACCGCTGCCACCTGCAATACACGCGTGAACAGGGCAAATTCGCCCTGTCGCAGCTAGACGAGGTATGTCCGGACTGGCGGGAGCGTCAGACCTGGGCGTGCGGACCGCAGCAGATGCTCGCCGATATCAGCGCTCACTGGGAGAAGGCGGGCCTCGAAGATCGCGTGCATCTCGAGCGCTTCGCGGTCACACGGGCCGATACCTCCGGAGCCGGGGGAACGATCACGTTCGCGAAATCCGGCAAGACGGTGACCGCCGACGGTGCCACCACCGTTCTCGAGGCGGGGGAGAGCGCAGGAGCGCTCATGCCCTTCGGTTGCCGGATGGGAATCTGTCAGACTTGTGTGGTGCCGCTCCAGAAGGGGTATGTGGTAGATCTCCGGTCGGGCGAGGAGCATGGAGAGGGCGAGCGAGTCCAGACCTGCATCTCCGTTGCGGCCGGCGACTGCACCATCGACGCCTGAGGCCTCGACCGCACAATCGATGCCCTGAGGGCACAACCATGAACGACGAGAGGGACCCGCTTGGCCATCACCGACATCCGCGAGTTCGCGCATTTGACCGACGCCGACATCGACGCTTTGGCAACAGAGTTCGATGCTATCCGGCGCGACGTCGAGAATTCGCGTGGGCCGCGTGACGCGCGGTACATCCACAACACGATTCGGCTGCAGCGAACGCTCGAGATCGTCGGCCGGATCGTGCTGCTCGGCTCGCGGCGGCGCTCACGCTGGTTGCTCGGCACGACCGCGTTGTCGCTCGCGAAGATCATCGAGAACATGGAGCTCGGGCACAACGTGATGCACGGGCAGTGGGACTGGATGAACGATCCGGAAATCCACTCCACGTCGTGGGAATGGGACCAGACCGGCCCGTCCGCTCATTGGAAGCGCGCCCACAACTACGAGCACCACACGTACACGAACATCGTGGGGATGGACGAGGACGTCGGATTCGGCATCCTGCGCATGACCCGCGACGAGAAGTGGCGCCCGATCAACCTGCTGCAGCCGGTCGCGAACGTGGTCCTCGCGCTGACGTTCGAGTGGGGTATCGCGCTGCACGATCTGACGGCGCAGCGGATCGCGTGGGAGAAACAACTCGGTGACGGTCCGCGGCCCAGGATGTCCGGGCCCGACCGCGAGTTCGTGGCGAAGGCCGGCCGCCAGGTGTTCAAGGACCTGGTGCTGTTCCCCGCCGCGACCGGACCGGCATGGCGCAGCACGCTCACGGCGAACCTGACGGCCAATGTCGTGCGCAATATCTGGGCGTACCTGGTGATTTTCTGCGGACACTTCCCGGACGGCGCCGAAAAGTTCACGGTCGAGCAGTTCGAGGACGAGTCGCGCGGTCAGTGGTACCTGCGGCAGTTGCTCGGTAGCGCGAACATCACCGGTGGCCGGGTCATGGACTTCATGACCGGCAACCTCAGCTACCAGATCGAGCACCACCTCTTTCCGGACCTGCCGAGCAATCGCTACCGGGAGATCGCGGCCCGGGTCCGTGCGCTGTGCGGCAAGTACGACCTGCCGTACACGACCGGACCGATCGGACGGCAGTACATGCTGGCACTGCGCACCATCCACAAACTGGCGTTGCCGGACACCCTTCTGCGGGCGACGTCCGACGATGCGCCGGAGACGTCGTCGGAGCGTAAGTTCGAGCGACTCCGTGCTGCCGCAGCACTGCCGGCTCTCACCGAGGACCCCGTCACGGGACGTCGCCGTGGGTTGCTCACCGCGCTGCGCTCGCATGCCGAGCACACGGTGGCGATGCGACGTGCGCGTCGCCGGAATCGGCAGTAATCGACGCCGCCCGCCCGTAAGTGATTCCGATCACACGTCCGAAATCGCCTAACCTACGGAGCCGTAACCTACGGTAGAGTAGCCGCCATGGCGATATCGGACATCAAGGAATACGCGCACCTTACGGAGGCGGACGTCGAGGCCATCGGCCGCGAGCTCGATGCCATCCGGCGCGATATCGAGGAGTCGCGCGGTGAGCGCGACGCCCGATACGTCCGCAACACGATCCGGTTGCAGCGCGGCCTCGAGGTCGGTGGACGTCTGGTCCTGTTCGGTTCCAAGAAGCGCTCGCTGTGGTGGCTGGGCACCGGAATGCTCTCGTTGTCGAAGATCATCGAGAACATGGAGCTCGGGCACAACGTGATGCACGGGCAGTGGGACTGGATGAACGACCCCGAGGTCCACTCCGCCAACTGGGAGTGGGACAACGTCGATCCGTCGGCGCACTGGAAGATCACCCACAACCACCTGCACCACAAGTTCACGAACATCCTGGGCATGGACGACGATGTGGGCTACGGGTTGCTCCGCGTCACCCGCGACCAGCGTTGGAAGCCGTTCTACCTCGGCAACATCGCCTACAACGCGATCCTGGCGTCGCTGTTCCAGTACGGGATCGCGATCCAGTTGCTCGAACTCGGCAAGGTCATCCAGGGTCGCGACGACCGCGAGATCACCAAGAAGCACGGCGCCGAGGTGCTCGCGAAGATCGCGAAGCAGGACCTGCGCGACTACGTCGTCTATCCGGCGCTCACGGGCAAGTCGTGGAAGACCACGATCACCGCGAACGCCACGGCGAACTTCGTCCGCAACGTGTGGACCAACGCCGTGATCTTCTGCGGGCACTTCCCGGACGGTGCGGAGAAGTTCACGAAGCAGGACGTCGAGAACGAGACGCACGCCGAGTGGTACCTCCGGCAGATGCTCGGGTCCGCCAACATCTCCGGCGGCAAGATCATGGACTTCATGACCGGCAACCTGAGCTACCAGATCGAGCACCACATCTACCCGGACCTGCCGTCCAACCGGTACGCGGAGATCGCCGTGCGCGTGCGGCAGTTGTGCGACAAGTACGACCTGCCGTACACCACCGGTCCGCTGGCCGTGCAGTACTGGAAGTCCTGGCGCACCATCGCGAAGCTCTCGCTACCCGACAAGTTCCTCAAGGACGACCGCGACGCCGCCCCCGAGACCGCATCGGAGCGGGGCTTCGGTGGCCCGGCGGAGATCGATCCGGTCACCGGACGCCGGCGCGGTCTGGCCACCACGATCGAGACGACCCGCAAG
>Ga0233386_1000084_pt1 | contig 33282 bp, 28 predicted proteins | sample ElkDunMinimDraft_17_FD_191544 | JGI IMG/M metagenome (GOLD analysis project Ga0233386, IMG submission 191544) | Fecal eukaryotic communites from dung pellets of Tule Elk in California, USA - Elk Dung G4 | ecosystem: Host-associated > Mammals > Digestive system > Large intestine > Fecal | place...
CAGACTTACCAAGTTGTTCAGCAAGCCACTTATTGGTTTTATTGTGCTCTGCCAATATTACGCGTATGCGGTTCATAATATGTAAATGGATTTCTTACAAATATATGACAAATTTTGTAAATAAATAAACACTATATGATCAATTACGGAATAATCAGCTCGGCTACTCTTTAAGTGCCCTTGCATTTTATATACTCAATGTAGAAGCACTAGTTACACTTTTTTACGGATTCCTTAGAAAAATAATCAATTTCTATCTTTGGTAACAAACGTAGGTATACTGAGTATATAATGGTGGTAAGCCACAAGCCTTGCAATCTGCCATAATTTGGCACATAGGCACATTACTTTTGCACCATATTCCAATCCTATGACTGATAAGAAACTACAAGAGCACTTTCCTGACCTGAGCGTGATAGACTTCAAGCTCCTGTGTAATATTGCGTACCATGGTGAGATTCCTGGCAGCTATACGCTTAGGAATATTGCGTCGCGCTCAAGAGTGAACGTGGATAAAATCAATGAGTCCTTGGCTAGACTAAGGAATACCCCTTATCTTCAGGGCACGAAGGTGTCACCGCGCTATTTCTTCAAGGTAGTGAAGGTGATGATGGATAACATTCCTCAGTGGGAAGATTCCTTTAAACGTATGCAGCAGTTCCGTTACGAGACGGCTAAGTACCTATGGAACTTCGCTAAAAAGGTTGCTCAGGAGAACTGGAAAGGTGCTGCATCTTTGAAAAGACCATCTATGAATTTTCAGAGATATGGTCATGATGAAAATGCCCTGAGCATGGAACGATATATCGGAGAGCTGGCAATCGATGAAGATAAATCGGTTCTTCTGAAGGTGCTCAATGAGGTAGAGCTATCCCGTTTGATAGAGCAGCTTCTGGAAGGCAGGATGCAGGAAAATACGGTTTCGATAGAGTTTGTCGATACCGTAAGGAAAATGATGGAGAGAGAGAAGATACACTCGGTTGAAGCTGAACATGTCCTTGAGGCATATAGGTACTTCATCGAAGGAAATTATGTAGTATCACCTGCTCAGGTCAAATCTAAAGATAATATGCCGTCAATGTGGTCCTATGGAGTCAAGGCCATCAATATGCTATATCGTGATCATCTGAAGGAATCTCTGGAATGCTTCACCGAGGCAATGCGAGAGCATGACAAAGTCAGCAGAATCCCCGGTTCATTCGATAGTCAGATACTCTCGTTCTATTATGCCATCTGCCTTATCAGATGTTCTAAGTCTGGTCTATTCACAAGGCGAGATCATATTGAGGATAAGCTTGAGAAGTTCCTTAAGAACAGGGACGTGTACTATGGAAGGAAACTGGCCGCAACACGTATTCTTCTTACCTATGCAAAGAATGAGAGTGCTCAATGTGCTTCATACGTGTCGAAAGAGATTGCAACTATGATACAGGAGGATAATTGTCCTCTTACAAAAGTATTTGCAGACATCCTTTCAGGATACTTCAAATGTAATGAGAAGACTCTGGCTTCTGAGATGCCTGCCCTTGGAATTCTAAAACATGAACTCTCTACTTTCTATCCTGTCGGAACTCTCAATAAGAATGAACTGATTAAAGCCTTTGGTGGACAACCGCTCCTTAACACTACACGAAGACGTGATGACTGGGAGATTCTGTTCAGTGATATTCGAAAGAATCTTATTGAAGGACAAAAGGCGGAAAGAAGGCTTATCTACTTTCTTGATGGCCTGTGGTTGAAGAATATCGTTGAGCAGACCCGTCGTGATGACGGATCATGGGATTCCGGAATCTCAGTTTCACGCAAACAGTTTCTCAATGAGGGCTTTGAATCCATGAATGAGGCTGACAGGAAGGTGGCTGCCAAGATGAGGGTAAGAGTAGTTGATAAGCCAGAAGCATCCATACTATTTGAGGAACTCGGTGCAAGTGAACGTCTTTTTGTCGGAGAACCATATACTCAGCCGTTCCAACCAGCTGAAGTGGAGGTGGTAATGCCTTCGATTAGGTTTAAAACAGTCGGAAGTGAGATCAACGTGTCTTCTAACGTCTCTTTGGATAGTAATCTGAGAATACCAGATAAGTGTATCGTCTCGACCGAGGAGTTCGGAAAGTATAAGGCTATAATGCTGAACGATTTGCAGAGGGATGTGCTTACAAGAGCATTGTCTTCTCCGGTTCTGCCAATTCAGGCTGCTGCGGAGGTGAAGATCCTTTCAGAACGTCTGGAAGGTATACTGGATGTGGAGTGTGAACTTATGAATGCGGACTGCATTCAGACAAGAGAAGGTACCGGCACCATTGCCATACGAATCACTCCAGACGAGCAGAACAAGAACTTCAACGTTCAGATGCTTGCTGCACCCCTTCCCGAGGGTCAGGTCAGATTCCCTGCTGGAGAAGGGGAAGATATTATCTATGATCAGTGCGACGGACACACGATTGCGGTCACTCGAGATCTGGCAACAGAGCAAGTGAATTATGAACTTCTGCATAAGTTTATCTGTGATGAGATCGGAAATGTCTTTACAGACTTCATGACTGCAGAACTCTCTTCTCCGCAATCTTTGCTGACCCTGCTAGAGTTCGCGTTCGAACATCAGAGTACATATATGCTTGAATGGCCATTAGGTAGGGAACTTAAGTTCAAGGGTGTGATGAAGCCTGCTGATGTAGATGTGCAGGTGACAACCAATATGGATTGGTTTAAGGTTCAGGGTAACGTGCATATCCCAGGTACCACCTGTACGTTTGAAGATCTGCTGGCAATGTATCGTCAGGCTGAGTATGACGGATATATCAAGATCGGAGACAATGAGTTCATGAAGATGACAGAGGCTCTGAAGAAGAATATCGAGCAGCTGGACAACGTCATAGCAGGATACGATAAGTCATCAAAAAGCCAGCTTGTCGGTAAGTATGATGTGGGACGTCTGGCTGAGATACTCGGTGATGATGGCGGTCTGCATGCGCAGCTGGACGAGGAATTCATCGGTTTGCTCAAGAAAATGCGCGAGGCATATGATTCAACTCCGGAAGTCCCTGCAACCTTGAATGCAACACTCAGAGACTACCAGAAGGAAGGATTTGAGTGGATGGCACGCCTTACCAGCTGGGGAGCAGGGGCCTGTCTTGCTGATGATATGGGACTTGGAAAGACTATTCAGACTATTGCCTTAATGCTTCATAGGGCAGAGCAAGGCCCATCACTGGTTGTTGCTCCAAAGTCTTTGATACTGAACTGGGAGAATGAGCTGCATAAGTTCGCACCAACCCTCAATCCTGTTAACTTCAATAACGAGAAGAATAAAAAGCAGGCTATTGCCGATGCTAAGGCTGGAGATGTTTTCATCAGTACTTACGGCGTGTTGGTGACTCAGAAGGATATCCTGACGTCCCGACAGTGGAACGTAATCTGTCTTGATGAGGCACACTCGATTAAGAACCGTATGACACGTACCTCACGCAGCGCGATGGCTCTCAAGGGAGACGCAAAGGTTATCCTTACTGGTACTCCTCTGCAGAACCATCTTGGTGAGATGTGGAATCTTTTCCAGTTTATCAATCCGGGAATGCTCGGCCCTTGGCAGCAGTTCGTAGACAAGTACATAAAGTCTCCATGGGATGACATGGTACAGAAGGAACTCAAGGACAGGACTCTTCCGTTCATCCTGAGAAGGACTAAGAACGAAGTGCTTGCTGATCTTCCCGAGAAGATAAGCTATGAACAGATGGTGGAACTGAGTCCCGAGGAACTTCAGATCTATGAGAAGATACGCAAGGATGTCGAGCTGAAGTTCAAGAAGCACAAAACCAAGGCGGAGAAGGAAGAGGCCGCAGCACTTCAGATAGGGTTCTTCCAGGAGTTGACTAGGCTCAGGCTGCTCGCTAACTCCGTGTCTTTGGTCTATCCGGAATGGAAGCCTGAATCATCAAAGATAGCTGCGCTTAGGGATATCCTTACATCACTCCATCAGGAGAACGGGAACAGAGTCTTGATTTTCAGTCAGTTCACAAGCTTCCTCTCTCAGATAGGAGCTATGATGAAGGATGCCGGGTTTGATTACCTTTACCTTGACGGGCAGACTCCTCTGGATGAGAGGCAGAGACTGGTCGACAGTTTCCAGGCAGGGGAGTCTCAGTTCTTCCTCATCAGCCTGAAGGCCGGAGGACTGGGATTGAACCTGACAGCTGCGAACTACGTCATCCTGATGGATCCGTGGTGGAATCCATCCATCGAAGATCAGGCAACAGACAGGGCGCATAGGCTCGGCCAGGAGAGGAACGTCACAGTCATACGTTTGGTAAGCGCTAATACCATAGAAGAGAAGATACTAAAGCTACATGAGCAGAAACAGGATCTTTCAGACAAGATACTAGAGGGTACTTCGGGAAGTGCAGCTCTTACTATGGACGAGATATTGGATATGGTTTCACCTTACAGATAGAGTTATGGAAGTTTTTCTTGAGATATTGGAAGAGGAACTGGAATCAGTTCTTGCTGGTAGTGGATTCAGAGTCATAGCTGTGGATGATGGTGATTCATATGTGGCAAAATTGCTTTTGCCATCAGAATTCATGATTACGTTCAGAGTCCCTAAGGATGATAAGGTCCTTATGAAAATGTGCGAAAGCGTAGACAAGGTGATACAGTTCAAGGATATGTACATGGATGGGGCGCTTAATCCCGGAATAGCTAAGGCTTTTCTTGATCTGCCAGGTGTTTTCACCTTTGTTACTGATGAGATAGACATCCGTGCCAAGAGGCTTATAGGAATACTTATGGAAGACCTGTACGGAAGACATAATATCTATGCCCTGAACGTAACTGAAGAGTGTGTCCGGGTAGATACACGTGGTGGGAGGTTCTACTTCCATTATACTGATTTTAATATAAGCGTGAAGAGGGAACTTGAATTGATGGGGAAGACGATGCGTAAACCTTTAAGAAAACGATATCAGAAATGACGACAGATATAAGAAACAGAATCAAAAGTCTCATAGGCGAGATGAGCCGTGGGGCATTCGAGAGGGAAGAGGCAATAGCTCTGAGTCTCTTGAGCGCCTTTGCCGGGGAGAGCATCTTTCTACTTGGCCTCCCAGGTGTAGGAAAGAGTATGATAGCCCGAAGACTCAAGAGTGCCTTTAAGGATAGCACCTGCTTTGAATACCTCATGAGTAGATTCAGTACTCCGGACGAGATATTCGGTCCGGTCTCAATTAGTAAGCTCAAGGATGGAGATACCTACGAAAGATGTATCGAAGGTTACCTCCCCACTGCTGATGTGATTTTCCTTGATGAGATATGGAAGGCAGGACCAGCCATTCAGAACTCGCTCCTGACAGCCCTTAATGAGAAGATCTTTCATAATGGCAAGACTGATATCCAGCTTCCGATCAAGGGCATCATTGCCGCATCCAATGAGCTACCAGCAGAGGATGAGGGGCTTGAGGCGCTCTGGGATCGTTTCCTTATCCGATATATCGTCCAGCCAATTGGTAAGAAAGAAGCGTTCATGAGACTCATTGGTGAAAATCCTGAGAAGTTTGTCATGCCATATGAGTTTCCCATTACATCAAAAGAGTATAAGGATATCCAGCAGGAAATAAGTAAGGTAAGCGTCCCTGGTATCATCATGGAATCTCTCTATGATCTTCGCAGCTTATATGCCAAACGCTTTGCCAATAAGGATGAATCGGAAGATGATAATGAGATAGGATGTCCCTACATTTCAGACCGAAGATGGAAGAAGATGGTCGGAATACTTCGTACTAGTGCATATCTAAATGGACGAATGACGGTAGATTATAGTGATTGTCTCTTGCTCGAACACATGCTTTGGGATAAGGATACTCAGCTGCCTATGGTAATGAAAGATGTTTCAGAACTGGTGGCTGGAGGTGTGGCCAGACAACATCAGCTCGCAAGAAGAAAGGGAATGGAGTTGGAAGAGTGTATGAGTATAAAGGATAGTTGCTATACCATCTCTGCAGGACGGGAAGATCTTCTTATTAGTAAAGAGGATTATGAGAAGCTTGAAGGTGGAACGCCGGCTTATGGCCGATTCACCGATGGTAATAGGATTGCTGTAAACTTCGACGCTGGAGACTTCAGGTTGAAATGTGACAGGACAGGAACCCTGACAATCAATTCTTTTACATATCAGCTGAGGAAAAAAGGAGTACATAACCCTTCGAATCTTTCAGATTATACTGGAGTGCCTACCTCGGTCAGTGAACTTATAGTGGACAATATCTTCCTCCGTGACGGTATTGATAATTATCCATATCTGAGTACTAGCGTGAACAAGTATAAGAGTCTGCATAAATGAAATACTCAGGATATATAGATGGTCTGCTTGCTGAAGCTCTCTTTGCAAAGAAGACAGGGGACTTTGACTGGCTTGCACAGATGCTCAGCAAAGAGAGGGATCCTATCAAGAGGATTCTTCTGGAGGAGGTGTGCAAAGAAAGCTTCATGGAGCATGTCCGTAGAGAAGGAGGATGGATAAAGGAGCAGAAGATACGTCTTGAAAGTATAGCCCTTGGGGAAATAGAAGATGGAGTAACTGAATTTATCGGGGATCAGATGGATAAGGATGACAGTGGGCCAAAAGATGATGAAGGTGAGAATGAGCTTGACCTAGAACATAAGGGTGACGATGAAAATGATGCGCAAGATCAAGGAGATGATTCTTCGTCAGAAGGTAAAGGTTTAGGTAATAATAAATGTGAAGATGAACCTGATATGCAATCAGGTCAACCAAGTGCTTTAACTCGCCAGCAGATAAAGAAAATCCAGGAGCCACTCTGTAAGGATACCCCTGAACAGAGGTGGGAACAGATGCGCAAGCAGGCTATTGATAAGTACAAGGAGAAGCTGGATAGGAAGTCGTGGGAGAAAGCTATGAGAGAATTTCAGTATAATCCTTCACGGATGCCTAACACGAACTCGGGAAGCTCGTATTTGGGAATTGGCGGTGGAGAGGGAGAGTTATTACAAGCAGAGAACCGAATCCTATCAAAAATCCCAAATTCTTTAAAGAAGCTAGCCAGAAAAATTGGCCGAACTGGTGGGTTTGATACTTTGCCAGGGAAATCTTTCAGTCGGGCTTCCAAGAGTGACATCAGTGGTATTACAGTAGGTGATGATCTCAATTCTCTGTTGCCATCAGAAGTGGCATTACTTTCAGATAAGAGAACTCAGGATGTCTTTTATAAGAATTATGCTGAAAAACGACTACAGGTGTTTGCCTCAGCTTCTTCTGGGGAACCGAAGAAAGAGCGTAAGGATGGTCCCGTGATTATATGTTTGGATACCAGCGGCTCAATGAGTGGTGAGCCGGCAGCAATAGCGAAGATGCTGACTGTTGCTGTATCTATTTATGCTATGCGTCGCAAAAGGAAGGTTCTTATCATAAAGTATTCGAATGATTATGCTTGGCAGGCATTCACCAAGCGCAAGGCTGATAGAACAGCACTGATGAATTTTCTCCAGTGGTTTGGCCATGGTGGTAATGATGAGAATATGATGTTTAAGTTCCTATTCAATGAGCTTCTGCCGCAGGAGGCAGCATTCGATTCGGCTGATATACTATGCATTTCTGACTTCGGTTGGGTCCCCTTAGATGAAGATGTGAAGGAACTCATAGAAAAAGCGAAAACTGGCGGAATGATGTTTTATGGACTGGCCGTAGGGGTGTACGATGACTTTGATTATTTCTCTGGGAAAGCTATTTCCAATTGCGACTCCAGGTGGCAATGGAGAAATGGTGAATGTGTGAATATAGATGACAAATGCAAGAATTCAGAGGGTGGACAAGCCAATAGCATGTAACAATTCGATGGATTTTGGTATATCTCAGATAGAATAGTTACATCTGAAGTTTAAGATTATTGACTACCTTTGGTGTATGTTGAAAAGATTATACAGATTCCTTCTTATCAAAGTACCAGTAGGCTTTCTAGTGATAAGCCTTTCTTGGGTATTGCTATACAAGGTTGTGCCGGTTAGATGGACTCCACTCATGCTGAAAAGAAGTATCGAGAATATTGATCAGAAGGGGTATAGAAACCATCGTACTTGGGTAGACCTTGATGAGATTGCACCAGTTATGGTCAGGGCGGTCATTGCCTCCGAAGATGGACGATTCATGGAGCATAATGGGATCGATTACAAAGAATTGAGGAAGATGTGGCAAGAGCAGAGGAGTGAGGGTAGAAAGCTAAGAGGATGCAGTACAATCTCTCAGCAGGTTGCCAAAAACTGTTTTACATTCTGCGGCCATAGTTGGTGGCGAAAAGGATTTGAAACTTATTATACGGTCTTAATAGAGCTGCTATGGAGCAAGGAAAGAATAATGGAAGTATATCTGAATGTAGCAGAAACTGGTAAAGGCGTCTTTGGGGTGGAAGAGGCTGCTATGAGGAATTTTGATAGACATGCCTCAAAGCTTACGACTAATCAGGCCGTCTCAATTGCATGTGTTCTTCCGAATCCACTTATAAGAAGTCCTAAGACTGTAAGTCAAAGGAATAGTAGCAAATATTCAACAACGTACAAGAGAACTCAGCAGACTGCATATCCGTTTAATCAAAATTTGTAATAACTTTGCATACAAATAGTTAAAGCTATGAGACGAAAGAAATTAAGAATCACAGAAGCGGACTATCTCAAGGCCAATAGAAGGGCCTCCAGACAGGAAGAGATAGAATCCCACGGTCATCCGGTCCAGGGACGTGCGATGATCCACAAAAGCAAGAAGGTTTATGACCGCAACCGCATGAAGAGGGCTGCCATCAAGAGCGATGACAGCTCTTTTTATGCAGTATTCTGCTTGTCAAACTAAATTTTCGGTAAGTTTTTGATATATACATGTAACCATATTAGGATTACGGAGTAAGAACTACTATATTTGAAGACGCTTGATGGTGCCTCCCCCAAGAAATATGTAGGGCTATCAGTTGTAGCTACTGCAAGTCCCTTACCTCGCTTGATGCCATTCCATCAAAACTTAGAGGTAATGTCAGCACGTTGAACTGTACATCGTTAATATAAGTGATATCTTAAATTAGAAATACAATGTGGATAAAGAGAGATTCCATCATTATCAATACAGATAATGTCTGTTCAATGCAACAGAGTGGAGATAAACTGATTTTCCGCCTGCACGGAGCTTCAACTTCAAGTACAATAGATAGAGCGGCTCTTTCTGCTGAGATTACAATGAAGAAGGTGCCTGAAGGAACATTGGATGTTATCTGGCAGGCTATCAGTAATGGTGATAACTATTTGATATTAAAGTAATAATATGTGTGATTTTACCCCAGGAGCCATCCGAGATTTTATCTCTGATAAGTTACGGGAACATCTTCAAGCAAATCCTGAGAATTTTCTATTCAATGAACTTGCTTTGCAGATGTTTGTTGCCCGGACTTTGGAAGATGAGTTCAATAGTGAGGAGTTCAAAGTTCATTTGGAGTATAGCTTACCAATTGACTGGAACATGACGTTTAAGAACGGATATTCAAGTTGGAAAACAGAAACGCCATATATAGATATTGTCCTTGAAAAGAAAGGGAAAGACGGCAAGTCGCCAGAGTATGTAGCTATTGAATTAAAGTACAAACTAGGAGATATTCCACTACCAAAAGATGGAACATTTTTAAGATTTGGAGAGGAACCAAGTCCTGAATGTAAATCTGGCCTTGTTAAGAATCATGGCGCTCAAGATGAAGGAAGATATGACTTCTGGAAAGATGTAAAAAGAATAGAGTTGCTATCGCAAGCTTTTAAGAATATTATTGGAGGAATCTCGTTGTTGTTGACAAACGATAAGTATTATACAGAAACAAACGAAGGCTGTAAGTATTCAGCATTTGGTTTTAAGGACAATATGAAGGCAGGTCTTTTGTTCTGGAATAACAATTCCTTAAGGTGTAAAAGCCTACCTATGTGTATGCGTGGAGAGAAATTCTTTATAAATAAGTTTCCAAAACTTGTGTCACTGTCGACATTGCCGAGAAAAGAAATAAAGTGCGGAGATTATGAGCATTGTAAGATTTGTGGAGAAAAGTTTAATAAGAGCAAGGATGGAATTGAGAGACCGAACTTTTCCTTAACAAATGGCTACAAAGGTGAGTGGTTTCCTGCTAAAGGAGGTTTTGAGGATGCTATGAATAATACGTTTTATTGTTATTCAGTAGTTATTCCTAAATGGGAATCCAAAGATGAATGAAACGAGGCGGATGTCAATTGATATCCGCCTTTTCTGTTTTTAGGCAATGTTGAATACTCTGACATTATCGGAATGCACAATCTCAAAAGGCCTTCGGAGTTCGTGCTCCAATGAGGTTGTTTTAACGATTATCTCATCATCAATACGGAATTCATCAGGCATATTGAGAAAGAAGTCCTCTATGGCTTCCCTAGTGTTATGGCCATGTCCGGTATAGAACTCTATTCCAGGGAGGTGGGCGTGAGGCCTGGCCCATACTGTAAATAATTTTCCTGATTTAGTCTGATTGACTCTTACGTTCAGTTTAATCTTCATAATCCTTGTATATTAGGGTTCAGCCAACAATGACGCGGCTGAATGCGTCTTAAAGAATGAATCTGTTTTTACAAGGACAGGGAAACCTGAGAAAAGCACCGAGCGGTGATACGTGCCGTTTTAACTAGGACGGGACCTGACAGTTTGACAAATATCGTCAATAATTTCCGATTTCCAAGGGGAATTTCAGGTTGCCAGAGTATGGGAATCTTACATACTGAAAATAAATCTTACAATTCCCAGGCTAAATAGTTGATTATCAATGAGTGTGTTTGTGATCGTCTTACACGACAAGAAATAATCTTACAAAATACGATTATCTTTCCTAAAATGATGACCTAATACGCAAAACGTAATATATTTGCAGTTCTGATAGTACAATTGTACATCCTCAAATCTCGACACTTAGGCATCCTTCGGGATGCCTTTTACGTTTTTATTTCTACCTTTGTGTCAGTAAGAATAAGTTCGCCCATGGCTATACTTTGCAATTTGAAACCTGGGACACGGCATCCCATATGGGGTGTCTGATTGTTTTTTAACGCTTTATTGATTGCTGACGGTTTGGGGTATTGTCAATTGCATCTATAAGCTTGAAGTCTTTGGAATTCGCGACATCCCTGTTGGCAGTTTCGACGTTAGAGGTCCTGTTCGCATCACATATGCCAATCCCTTCATCAAGGCAATATCTTCCTATCGACTCTTTAATTGAATCCAAAGAAACACTACTGAATACTGAATCCGTCCTCTCACCGAACCATTCCATCGGCCCAAAGTCTCCGCCCTGGTTTATGCGTAGTAAACCACATGCTGGATCGATTCCTACCGATCCAGCAAAAATGTCTCCCTTCCAGATCTCCACCCTCTCGCTGAAGATTTCTGGGAAGTAGGCATTCGCGAAGTGAATGCTTCCCTCGCCATGGTATCCGCAAGCCTGCTGAAGCTGGCTTTTTACCTGTTTTGCGTAGTCGTGAATCTCCAGAAACTCCCAGCGTGATTCCTCTCTGTCGTTTTGCGATGGCAGGTTGTCTCCTGTAATGGTGACAGATGTTCTGAATTCCCCGTCCTGATAGTAGATGGTACGCACATCAGGTCGAGGATTTTCTAGATAGGTTCCGTCCTTATCTTGGGCAGATAACTCCTTGAGGACTTCCGACATCTCAGAGGGCTTGATGATGTTGATGTCTTCCCCAAATCGTTCTTTCAGTGCCTCGACGAGTTCCTTGCGGTAAGATGGGACCACATATATCCTTTTGTCTCCTGCCCTGATGATCTTGAACGAGTTATCCTGCTTGTGCTCTACCTTAATCTTGCTTGCTGATTTCTTAAGGAGGAAATTGTTTTCGAATGACTCCATAAGAGAGCGGAGCTGCGAATCCAGATAGACATTGCACATCCCTGTAATCTTTTCAGGAACGCCACCGTAGAACGGAGCTGCGATAGCTCCTGCCATAGAGGCAATAGTGTCTGAATCACCGCCATAGGCTATTGCCCGTCTGACGGTATCCTCGAATCCATCTCCTTCAAGAAATGCTCTTACGGCAGCAGGAACTGTGTTCTGGCAGGACGAGTCGATCTTTCCTGTCTCTCGGAAGTAGAATTGCCCTGTATCCTCTCCGTTCACTATTACCGGTTCCTTGATGCATCCTGCAAGAAGGGACCTCATCTCTTCTTCTGGCATAGTCAAGTCATATCCGAAGTCGTGTTCCATGGCAAAACGGATGTCATCCTTGCTTCTCCCATGATTCGCCATCCATATGGCTTGAGCCATGGCCTCTGCTCCCTTTATACCCTCAGGATGAGAGTGTGATACCTCGGCCGTCATTCTAGCAAGCGCAATGGACTCAGGAAGACTTTGAGCGGTCATGGCCACTGGACTGACCCTCATGGCAGCACCATTCCCGTAACTGTTGTTTGGGCGTGGGTCGTCACTCTGCAGCCAGCGCTTGAACATAGGTGCAAAGCCCCTGTCGATATACTCTCGTCCCATTGACTGCATTATGGCAATCAGACGAGACGCGTTTCTGTCGTTATCGGACATCAGCCATCTGGCAACTGCAAGCGTCATGATGGTGTCGTCAGTGAACTTGGGATGGTATGTTACCTCACGTCCCCTGTACCATCCCCTTGTACCCCTGCAGAGCTCAAAGAATCTGTCGTTGGTATTGTTCCATTCGAACGGAGAACCGATTATGTCTCCAGCTATTGCTCCTAGCATAGTGATGTTGTCTATTTTACTTTCTGTTGCGGTCTGTCAAACTGAACTCCCATAGGGTTATATCCAAGATTGGTCCTGCGGTCGATAATCTCCTTGAGGGCATTTTCTGGAATCTTGAAGCTATATGCCTCATACATGCAGTATCCGCTTCTGGAGTGAACACCAGTCGGCTCAGCAATGCCATTCTTCTTGAGCCATGCTCCAATTCCGGGGAGGTTGTTCTCATCCACGAATTGAACATTGTAGGGAAGTATTCCAGATTCAAAGAGATTAACTGTGATTACGCCGAACGGCTCGCAGAATTGCTTCTTGGGATCATTTGGTAATGGAAATCCATCCGGCATATCTGGTCTGTTGAAAAGTTGTACCGCCAACGTGCCATTATTTGTATATGATGCGACAGAACACATGACATCAGTCGGCGGAAGTCCCTCCCATAGGCTGATGCTGTACTGTCTGTCCAGTACATCTGAAGTATCCATAGTGATAAGGTTAAGAAAAGGGGAGAGGACATATCCTCATCCCCTCATCAGATAGTGAAACTCTACTTCTTCAAGCCGCCTGACTTCTTCTGACCCTGCTCCTGAGAGGCTTTCTGCTGCTGAACAGCCTTCTCCTGCTGCTCCTGCCTCTGCTTTGGGGTCATGTCCATTCCGGCTCTCTGAGCCTCCTTGAACCATGATGGGTGGCTAACCGCAGGCTCGCGGCGTGCCGCATCGAACTGGATGCAGCATGTGAAAGCCTCTCCGTCCTTGCGCTGACCGCTATGTACAACGGCCTTGCCCTCGATAAGAGCGTTCGCCTGCTCTGCTGTGAACGGAACACCATACATGCCCTTGCCGCGCAGGTTATTGTCCTTGTCAAAGAAGAATGACCTTACGCTGTCAACTGACATACCCACGACTCTATTTGTCGGTTGGTGGATAGATACAAGGAACTGTTGCTTCTTGCCATCAAGGTTGATAGAGATCGGTCGACCTCCGTTGACATTGAGGTTGCCATAGGCTTTCTTTCCGTCAGGTCCGATCCATTCGCCTCTCTCTAGTAGGGCCTCCTTCACCTTCTCGCTGGTGATAGGCTGACGATACAGGTAGAGGGTGTCTGCCATGGTCTTTGGCTTCTCCATTGTGAAGACCTTGACCTTCATCTCTGGTTTCTCACCTGACGTGTCCATATTAGCACGAAGAGAGAGAAGACCGCTGAAGTCCTCCTTGGATGCGAACACAAGGTCGGTCATCTGGCCATAGACCAGTTGCGACGCGAGGTGCTGACTGTTGTAGAATGTTTCTGGGGAAATGCCGTACTTGTCCTTCAGGCCATCCCAATTGATCATGTCCAGTTTCTCCTGGACGTCCTTAGATAGTGTTGTCTCCATGATTGTGTGTATTGATGGATGAATGTTCGTCTTTACTTGACAATTCATCCGACAGCTTCTCATTGAGGTCATTGTAGTCCTCATAGAGTTTCGCCATGTCATACACACACACTTTGCCTGCATCATCAGGCACATTCTCGATTATCTTCTGGAGGGTCTTGCGCCCTGCCTCGTCGTTGTCCATGAATGCCGCTATGTTATTATGAGCAGTGATCCAAGGCAACGCCTTATCTATGTTCGACACGCTGTTCAGTATGCAGCAGTCATATTCAGGGGTATCCTGCTGTACATTGGATAGCCATGAAAGGAAGTCCATGAATCCTTCAAAGACAAGCACTTTGCTGCCGCTTACCTGATCGGTGATGACGCCTTCAGGACTGAGGGTGGTCATCGCACTTGACGTGCACTTCTTGGTTAGACTTGATCGGAGAACATATCCTCCGTCATTGTTCTTGAATCCGATAGCATAGTACTGTTTGTCTGGATAGGAATCGATGTGGTAGAGGATCTCCTCACAGAATCTCTCGAGAACCTGTCTGGTGACAGCCCTAGCTTCAGCATACTCCACGAGCTTGTGTCTGGTGAACTTGTGTGATGCTGAGTCTACGATGATTCTTGCAGGCTTGACCTTCTTTATCTTCTCAACGACAGCCTTATATTCGCTTTCAGGAATCATGCTTCTAAAGCTCGCAAGCCAGTCATAGACTTCTCCTCTTGTGATTCCGGCAATCCTGCATACGAATTCAAAGAGTCCTCCGCCTTCAGATGTTCCGAAGTCATACCACCTGTTGGTGGCGCCATCGATATGGAATGACGGAGTGGACTCGTCACGGAACGGGGAGTAGTACATGCCTTTCTGATTGTAGAGATTTTTCCCCATATGGGCCATGATCTCGACAATAGAAATTGACTGCAACTTCTGTTTCTCCTGATCCGTGTACTTTGCCATGCGACAAATTTAATAGTAAAAAATAACTAATGCAATGTATAATGAAAATATTTTTTATTATCTTTGCCTAGTCCTCATTGTAGGACGGTAATGATGATGTGTAAATATTTCAGAGCAAAGTTAAAAGTTTCTGCCCCATAAGCAAATACTTTTTGCGTGTTGTTCTGTACAAGATGAATTAGATATGCCTAGACGCATAAGCAAGGATGATCTTCAGGATGTAACAAAGAACCAGGTCAGCAACCTTAAGTTCCTGGATAAGTTCATCAAGACCATGAAGTGGACAAAGCCTCAGTTTGCTGAAAAGATAGGAATGACTAAGGCTAATGTATACCACTGGTTTAAGGTGGATGATATCCAGTTGACAACGCTCAATAACGCATTTGAGAGGATTGGATATGAGGTCATATTCAGTATGGATATGCCTAGGAAGAGGGGAGATGAGATTATAAGCATTGAGATTGATGATAAGGATCAGAAGCAGGATGCTCCTAAGAAAAGTCTCGATTTTCTCAGAAGGGCGCTATATGATAATGATATCGATCAGAATGCACTGGCGAAGAAGCTGAAGATTGATGTTGAGACTATAGATTACTGGTTCAGACATGACAAATGCTATGTGTCATACTTCTTCAGTATTGCCAGGTATACAGGTATGAAGTTGAAGATTGATATCAAGCCAAGGAGATAACATTTTTTACAAACTCATAAAACGTTAAAGCAATGAAAGAATTAGTTGAAAAGATCAACGCAGCTTGGGCGGTGTTTGCAGAGAACGCTGACAAGCAGCTCGCAGGCAACAAGGCAGCAGGTGCACGTGCACGTAAAGCTTCTCTTGAGATTGAGAAGGCTCTCAAAGAGTTCCGCAAGGTATCTGTAGAGGCTGGCAAGTAACAATTTGCTGCATTCTAAAAACAGGGATAGTTCTGAGTTAGGAATTATCCCTGTTTTATTTTTATGTTATAGAGTTGTTGTTATATTTTTCTTAACTTTGTTGTGAATGAGAATGCAGTCTTTTATAGTCTGCATTAATCATAGTCGAAGACCTTAATTGCTATATTTATGGCAGAAATAAGATTATCTAAACTCACAAAACAATACAGCATCGGACTAGCTAGGCTAGTTGAGTTCTTGAATGAAAAGGGAGCAAATGTAGAGATGAATCCGAATGCGAAAGTGTCGGATGAGTTTATTCCTGCAATTGAAGAAAAGTTCGGGGATAACATCAGACTGATGAGAGATTCTGAAAAAGTTACCATAAGACTTCGAGAAATCATAGAAATGGGGAAACAAAAGAGGGCGGAAGAAGAAGTTCGCCTGTCTTCTTTTCAACCAACTACAGTGGATGACGAACATAATGCCCCATGCCCTCGTGAAATCAAAATTGAACTCGATAAATTGGATGGTCCTAAGGTAATCGACAAGATTGACCTTTCTAAATTCGATAAGAAGCCTAAAAAGAAAATTGTCTCAACTTCCAAGATTATCGTTTCCAGTATAGATTTTCCAGGCGGAATAATCACTGAGCCATTTGATAATTTCAAAAAAGGAATATTGCTTCCCCAGCACATAACAAGTGGAGGCAATCCCATATCCATGGCATGGCTAAATAAGCACGTATCTAGATTTAAAGTCGGTGATGTCTTAAATGCTGATGTTATACAAGAATATAGTACTGGTAGCGTCGCATTCCTTACTTTAGATATTGGAAAGCCTAACGAAAGCCTCAATGCTATATATTCAACACTGAACATCGGTAGCTGCTATTATGTCAGAAAGGTAGAAGAAACTCCAAACTATTTCTTCGTAGAACTTGCAGACTATTTTTTCAAAGGTGTCATTCTCAAAAAACAATATGAAGAAGACCCTTGGAAAGACTCGTCATATTTAGAAGTTCAGCTTACTGACAAAGGCGCCAACAGTTTAGAACTACTCTATTTCTGTAAGCCACTTGCCAAGGAAGAGGAAAATCCAGAAACGGACTTAGACAAACTAGTTTCAGGCCTTCTAAAAGAGAACGAATTAGAAATTATTGACGAAAAGGATTTAGAAATAGTAAAGCAACTCCTCCAAATTGCACCGTCCATCAACAGAAGCAATAAGGGGCAACTTTCAGAGCCAGTTTATTGTCGAATCCCTGAGGATAGCCCAATGACATTGTATCTGAAAACTCATCCCGGATATCTTGCTGATCAAACATTCTGGCTAAATGCCTATTTCAACAAAGAAGTAGGAGAAACTCGCCTTGTGCTCTTTCATACTGACCCTACGATTTTCATTGAACTTGAACCTATAGATGATTATCAATTTAAAGTAGCAAAGTTCGAGTCAAATTTAGGAAATGAGACTCGTAAGTCCGTTCGAAGGAATAATAGATATGCAACTTTGATGATTTCTTCATCAAATCTTCATTTCTTAACTCGATATGAGGCCGTACCATCTTCTTTCAGAACATCACGCGTCATTGATATTGTTTACAAGCTTATTGACTTTAACACTCGTATTCAGAAGGCAATTGCCGATAAGCTAATTGAGAGAACGAAATCCAACGCCAAAGATTACACGACACTCACAAAGTACCTCAAGTATCAACGTGAGAAGGAATTGGAGCGTTCTGATGAAATAATTAGCATCGGCAAGGGGCAGATTAGCCTTGCTGCCGGTACAAATATCGGCGGTGCTACAGGTCTCAAGATAGATATACTCCCGGACCAGTTAGATGTTCTTTTGGGAGACTTGGATGAAAGCGTCAACAATATTCATGTGTCAATTTTAGATGATACCGAGAATGAGTTATACAGCGCTCAAATCATAAGCAATGGAATAGACTATCAGCTTCAATTTAACCATGGGCACATTGAGCTGAATTCATTGTTAGATGGTTTCTATCTGAAGCGTCGTGTTAACACCAAGCATCTGGAGATACAAATTCGAGCACTTGAGGGTTTTGTGCAGCGCGACAGCCTTTCAATTTATCAGGATTTGATATCAAACAAGTTGGCCCCGACAAAAGAACAAGTATACAAGGGCCTAAAATTCATTAATCCTATTTTTGAAAAAGCCACTGACGACAACCATCAGCCAGACGCTGTCAGAAAGGCCTTAGGCAATGAGAACTTAGTCCTAATACAAGGACCTCCTGGCACTGGTAAAACGACTATCATCGTTGAGATTATAAACCAGCTGGTGAAAGAAGGAAAGAAGGTGCTAGTATGCAGTCAGGCCCATGCTGCTGTCGCAAATATCTACGATAGGTTAGATATAAAGGCGATTGACGTGCTTCGCATTGATGATCAAGGCGAAGTTGAAAACGTTTCTAGAGACTTTGATTCAAAAGTATATTCCCTTTTCTTGGATAATAACGAGGCGCTAATCAACGACCTATATTCCGGTAAAACTACAGAAGACGTATCTCTACTTATTGAGTCGTACAAATATGCAAATGAAGAAACAACATCAAAGTATCAAAAGTGCCACAAACACATACAAACATACTTTGTTGATCAAAAGGGAATAAACCCCAAAGATATTGCTAATCTCGTTGGTGAACTAAAGGAAGACACAACATACACTACCGGACTTATGCTTGCCAATCAATTATACCGTTCTAAAGACGTTGTGATGGGAACATGCATAGGAGTGGGAATGAATAAAATTTTGAAAGAAAAGACCGTCCGCTTCGATACAGTAATTATTGATGAAGCGGGCAAAGCTAATCTTGCGGAAACGATTGTACCTATGCAACTTGGAGATAGGTATATACTTGTGGGTGACCATAAGCAACTTCCACCATTTATCGATAGGCAGGAGATACAGGAATATGCCAAGTATGGAATAGAGCAAAAAGGGAAAGACCAGCCTGAGGAAGATTACGATGTTAATGAAATTGTGAACTCACTAAGCAATTCTCTTTTTGCTGATTTCTATGATCACCCTTGTTTCCCTCCAGAAAATAAAGTCACATTGAACTATCAGTTCCGAATGAATCCAGAAATTGGACAATATATTTCGGACCTATTTTATGAAGGAGTTCTCCAGTCTGGCCCAGGTACTGAAAAACAGACCATCAGCATAGATGGCTATCCTAATGCTGTGACTTTTGTGGATACTACGACAAGGCAATTAAGTGTAGATAATGACCCTCGCGAGACTAGTATTGACAATGGTAGCGTGTATAACCAGCGAGAAATTGCTATCATCTGCGACGATATTCTTCCTGCAGTTAGTTCTACTATAGAATGTAATCCTGAATTGAAATTAGGTATCATAACCCCATATAAGCTTCAATACTTCAAACTCAAGGAACATCTAAGAGGAACGCCATATGAAAAATGTGTATTCACAATTGACTCCATTCAGGGAAGTGAGTTTGATGTTGTTATCTTCTCTTTCGTAAGATCATTTTCTAAAGGTTCAAATAGGACGGTAGGCTTCTTAGATGATATGAGACGATTAAATGTATCACTCAGTCGTGCTAAAAAGAAATTGATTCTTGTCGGCAATCTGAATACACTCAGAAGACCAGAAGCCCACAACGACTATAAGATACCAGGCATGGTTAGCCCAGTAGAGGTATTCAACTCGATAGCTACCAATGTAATGAGGTTGGGAGAATTAAGTGATGTTGAGAAATTCTTGAAACAAGAACCGCCTGTTGGAACCGTATTTGAGGATTGCCCTTGTAAAGTGAAAGGAAAGTTTGTATGCTTTAAAGTCACATTAGGACCTGATGAACTTTCTTTCAAGATGCCGAATAAGGCTAACAGGGATATAAGTTCCGTCAATGTTATGTATAATGGAATTGACGAAATTACAGGTAAGCCGCTATGGAAGGGAGTTTCTGATCTCGCTATGTTCGTTCGTACACATAAGACAGGGGACTTAGCTAAAGGTGTAGTTCATGTTGAGAATGGAGAACAAATTTCCTATTCGATTTCTGTTGACAAAATTACAAGACCATTAAATGAAGATGTAGCAAAGCAATACAATTTCATAGATGGTGAGGAGGTTCTTGTCTACACCACAATTGAGAGAAAAGCTGATAAAACGACTATCTTTTTTAGTTTGGTATTTGAGGCTGAGGTTGTTGAAATACAAGATTACCCTTATGTTGATGTCAGAACAAGTGGCGGAGCCATTGAGCGCGTAAACAATCACTTTCTGTGGCAAGTAGCAGAAGAAGGAGACACATATTATTTAGAACGTCTTCCCAATCGTTCTGTAAGGATCAGCAATGGTTTTATGGACACGATTAGAAATTCCTATGAAACTGCAAAAAAAGTCAAAGGAACTGTACTGACGAAAGATGATCAATATTACTATATAAAACTTGAGAATAATTTCTTTGGTGTTATTTCTATTGCTTTTCTGAAGTATAAGAAGATATATCTCAGAAACGGTGACGAACGTGAATTTGTCGTACATTATTTTGATAACAAGCAAAGGTTACTAATTCTTAGCATATGATAAATAAAACCTTTAAGGCAATCTGCGAGTGCGGCACAGCCGAAGGCTTAATCGTCTTTGGTGCTATCAGAGTGCAATGTCCAGTATGGGTATTGCACCTGAAAATGTTGTCAAAGGATAACGATCCATTCTTTGCTATTGACAAAGCTATTCTTAAATACATAAAGATGCAGCCTGACTGCAACATTGCATATCTTTCGGCCATTATTGGAATGGATTATGATTTTGTTGAATGGCGTAAGAAAGAGTTGTCAAGTGCCATAATGATTAGGTTCAACGAAATTAAAAAAGAATATGAAGTTACCACTGCCGCCGAAAAGAAATACCTATCTGGCAAAGGAGAACGACCAGATGTAGAAATATATGCCGATCTACCAGTAGATGGCATTTCGCTTGAACTCTTGGATCAAGAATTCTACAATTCTCGCACTTATTACAACGATAAACGCAGTGATGCCATTGTTGCTCAGCCAATTATCAATGAAACTGACCCGAAGGTTGTCAAAGCATTAAAACGGCTTGAGAGAATGTCACCAGATGACAAGCATAATCACCATTTAGAAAGGGAGTCGCACGACTACTCATTGGAAGGTTTTGATCTGAAAACCATAGATAATATCTATATCGTACTATGCTACAATAAAGAAGAGGGCAAGTGCGTCAGAAAGATATTTTTCAACAACAAGTTCATCTCTAATATAGATTCTCTTAAAAACAGCATCGATTACTATTACCTCTCCTTCTATAACGGCGTTTGTCTAAGTAGTGACGGTTACGTACCTAAAGATGGAAATCCGTTCGTTAACTTAAGAGAAGATGAAATATGCCGTGTCATCAAAGAAAGATATCAGATGGATGATGTAACAACAGATGATTTCTTCTATACGCCAGCCGGCAATCCAGCATATGGAACTCCATTGACCATAAAGGTAAGTGATGATTTCCTTGATAGAGCAGGTGAGGCAGAAAGGTTAATGAATGATGCCGTTAATAAACAGTTATTTTTGGATATCAAGGAGAGCCCCGTCAGCAAATGGAAAACAGGTTTCTTTATTATTCATGTTGCGAACAACATTGAAGATAGAGTAAAACGATACGAGCTAATAAAGAAATATAAGAAAGATCACGGAAAACTGGACATAGAATTCCTGAACAAAACGTACCCAGATACACTGACTTGGCGCAAAGAATTAGTGAAGCTTGGGTTATATTCTGATTTGGAGGAAATTGATATTGAACAGCACATTAAGTATGCTAAATAATACAGAGATGAGAAGATTCTATGCAAATGACAGTTCCAGTAGCGAGCTATCTATAAAAATTAAGGCAATCATACAGAACGCCAAAAGTTATATTAAGACTGGCAACTTTCTATTTCAAGATGAAGGTATTATCCAAGAGCTTTTGACAGCTCTTGGACGAGGCGTTGCCGTATTTGTCATATCCAATATTAGTGAGGAAGATATTGAGTTTAACGTGAACATGCATAAGGTTAATCTTAAGAAACTACGCAGAGCAGGTGCCCATTGTAGAGGCTTGGATGACCTACATGCCAAGTTTATCATCGGAGATGGCATAGATGGCATTATTATGAGTGCTAATTTTTCTCCAAATAGTGTTGGACAAAAGAATATAGAAACCGGAGTTAAAATAGAAGGTGAAGAACTAAAAGAGCTTGAATATACCTTCGACAATCTTTATGTCAATGCTGATGTGCAAGGGCTTTCGGAATTTTCTGATACAACACTGACCTTAAGAAGGTACTCAAGCATAGATGAGGAAACATTTTCGAGCGAACATCTAAAAAGCAACCTTAGGTTAACAATTGCCTCACATAGTAAGTCCCATGGCCCACAATCTAATTTACGGGAATGTCAATGCAGGACATTGTATTCTTCTATAGTAGATATCATATCAAGAGCAAACTCTACCTTAGATATTGTCACATGGCATTTCAAGGCATTAGACAATTTACCAGAATTCGTAGATGAAGTGAAAAGCGCTATTGCGCGTGGCGTAAAAATTCGATTATATTCAAACCTTATGGGAGGTACTCCTGCCGGATTAAAAGAGTCTAGAGAGGCTATTCAGATTCTCGAAAAATTAGGTTGCCAGAATTACGGTGATGACAACAACCATTCTAAGTGTGTCATCTCAGAATCTGAGGGTATTATCTTTACAGCCAATATTGATGGAAAGCATGGCTTGAAAAGTGGATTCGAAGTGGGTTGCGTCCTTGAAGGAGAAGCTCTCAGTCAAATGAGAGACTATGTTAATAATCTTTTCTAATTAGTGAATCATGAATACACTACACGATAACGTACAGAAATGGTTTGAACTCAGTAATTCTGGTAAGTTTGTTGAAGCCAAAGACTTTTACTTTGAGAACTTATTTCAGGATGTAATAGATAATTTTATCTCTAAAACCAATATCCGTAAAGAAGTTGACGTGCTTTTCTCTGTATTGGGATTTACGCCAGAGCCCATAATTCTGACGCAAAGAGCACTCAATCCCAAAACCCATGTGATATTCTATACATCGTCGAATGAAAAGAATTTCGAGAGAGATATAGTACCATATCTTGAAAAGTTCCTGACCAGTAATTATAAGCTTGTGGAACTAAGTGGTGAAGATTTTGACACTATATTCCAGACGATGAGTGAGGAAATGAAGCTTAATCCTGCAAGGGAATACGCCATGGATATTACTGGAGGAAAGAAATCCATGGTTGCCTCTGCGTCAATCTTTGCCAGAGAGTATAATTTTAACGTATTATACGTTGATTATACTGAGTATAATGCAGATTTAAGAAGGCCTACGCCAGGGTCGGAAATCCTCAATTGGGTATACGACCCGTATATAAATAGACCAGATTTATTCTAAACAGTAATACTAGAGAAAGAGGGCAACAATGTTACCCTCTTTCTAGTATCAACTATAATATGTAATCTTTGCAATACTTTCTGGCGTATTCCTTAAGTCCTTCTGCTTCGATAATCTGAATCTCTCCAGCCATTCCCATATAGAAGCGTCCAATACCTTCCATTCTATATACCTGCGTGTCAAGCATCCAGATGTCATCATTGTCAGTAGGTATCAGGTCTTTCTCAGCTTCAGGATATTCCTCTACTAGGACATTCTTTGCTCTAAGTGAGAGTTGGAGTTTCACGCTTATTGGAGTCTCACTTGTCATTCTGAAGATATCCATCTTGCCCTGACGATGATGTGTCTCAAATTCCCATCTTTCAGCCTTTATCTCCACATTGCTGATTCTGTCAACCTTGAACACTTTGTTAGCCTTGCTTGCAACCTCATAGCACCATACGGTCTTCTGTCCAGAAGCAAAGGCGAAAGGCTCTACGATTCTGTCCTTGATTTCTCCGCTGCTTGAAGAGCTATATCCGTGGAGAACCACCTGACGCTTGCTCTCAATAGCATCCATAAGTGCAGCTACGTTTGCTGCATCTTCCTTCTTTGAAAGTATTCTCTGAGCCATCAACTGACGCCTCATGGATTCAGACATGCGGATGGTTTCGCTGTTGATTCTGATGAAAGCCTCGCCATCAACCTTGACGATATCGTATTCAAATGGAGCTACAGTGATAGCAATCACCTGACCATCATACATCGGATTGATTCTGATATTGGTCATCATGCTGATATCAAAGTACTTCTTTGCTTCATCAGTGATGTATCGTACGTAGCCGTCTATTCCCTTGTAGTTGCCGTAGGCCGTTCTCTCCATGTACTTTATATCTTCCTGAACACCCTTGATGTATCCGAGGTCATCCACACCAAGATAAAGAGTACCACCGACTCTGGTATTGAGGAATGCACATACTCCACGAAGAATAGTTAGCTTCTGATTCTGCTCCTTGGCATTTGCCGGTGCATGGAAGAACGAAGTCTTGAACTCCTGGCGGTCATTCTCGATACCTAGGTAAGTACCATTCTCTTCTTCAAGATCAGTCTCACCTTCCGCCTCGATAGCAAGGCACTTGATGATCTCTCGCTTGATCACGTTTTGCATCGACTTGCTGATGACATGGTCAATGCGATTACATGACTGCACAAGGATGGCTATCTTATGGATGAGCTCATCTGGATCGGAGTCAATAATGTCAGATAGAACTTCGTTCTTGTCATCGTTACCATATGCGCTTAGAACTTCCACAACACGTTTTCTACGTGTAACGCTTTCAGGTTCTGACTCGCAGTCAAATCCAAGAGGACGGAGTTTATCATAATCACCCTTGGCAAAGAGAACCAAGGACTCCATGTAGTCGGAGAGGAAACTGATGTACTTGGCGTCGGCCTGGTTCTTTGTTATCTCGGCCAAAATTCTCATTGTACAGAGTATGCGGTATCTGTCAGAAGGACGAGGCAGGTTCTTCTGATAACCGATAAGGATGCGCGAGAGAAGCCTAAGAGTCTCAAGTGAAAGAGTCTGTTCCTCGACCTCTTCCTCTGGAATAAAGCAGAAGCATGAAACACATTCCTTCTTCGCTTCATTTACATTGAATTCATCGTCACTATGTCCGAGAATCTCAGACATAACTACGCCGAAATACTGGCCTTCTCCATAGGTTGTTATCCTGGCCTGGACGTAGTCACCTACCTTGTAGTCTCCGTTGATATATGCCTGAACAGCATAACCTCTATCTGTCCACATGTAAGCTTTAAACTTACCAGACTTATCTTTAGAGACAGTATTAATGTATGCGGTAATTGCAGACGTATCCTGGGCTCTCTCATTGACGATGTATTCTTTGAACTCATCCTCGATATCAAAGATTCCCTTATCAACATTGGTGATTTTCAGGTTGAACTGGTCTCCCACATTCAGGTATGCATAGAAGTCAAGCATTGAGTAATTGACATACTGAAGTGACGGATTCTTGAGATAGCCTTCAACTACCTCATAATCCTTTGCCACGGTCTTGACCCAGATTTTGCCTTCATTGTCCTTTCCTGTGACTCTTACCTCAGCTATATCTCCGTTCTCATAATGCTTTGAGTATTTTCTCACCTTGACAGTCGGTTCCTTTAGCTCCCTAATGAAGTCATTAGTGAACTCAGCCATTGCCTGAAGGTTGTCAAGTTCAGACTTCTTAACTTTAGCATTCTTCTTTGACAGGATCTGCAACTGGCCATCAAGGAGTTCTATAGCAGGCTGAAGCATTGATCTGGTCGGATCATCCTTAGGTAATGAAGATATAGCCAACTTTCCCTTCTTAAGTAGAACGGTTCCCTTGCCTTCATACCAGAAATCGTCAGCCAGACCTGCGGATTTCTCAGTTGTATTCGCAATCTTATATGCAAGAATCTGTGGATTGAAGTTCAGAATGTCATCCCAAGAGAATGGCAGCTTACCATTAACGCATCCGAGGAGATTTGCTATTGAGAACTCTGCGAGTTGCTGCTCATGCTGATGGGAAAGCAGAAGAAGGCTCTGAAGCATCAGCGAATAAGCATTCCTCCTAAGCTCCGTACTTTCGGTGAATACCAGAGTATACAATGCACTCATGCGGCAGACAAGAGTAAGCTCTTCGTCCTTACACATGTTTTCCTGAAGTGGTGCAGCTGTAATGTTTTCAATAAGAGCCTTGACTCTGTCTTCAAGTAGATTAATAGTAGTCTGATAGAAGCTGTCTTGAAGCGAAACGTTTTTTACTCTTTTGTGAAGATATGTGAGGACTCCTTCGAAGTTCTCGTCAATATACTCTTTCTTGATGTCGAGCCACAAGGGCATTGCTGAATTTTCTGCCATATTTATTATTTTAATATATATACCAATCCAGAACGACTAAGTTACTTCTTTATAAAAAATAAAATACGTTGATCCCTTCTATTGTTTTTACTCTTTGTAAAATAAAGCATGATACAAGTCCCAGGCTGTTTCCATATCATCACCTTCAATGTGTAAAAACATCACATAATTTAATACAGACTCTATGAAATTATATATGTTTAATGAATTAGACTGCTTCTTTGTGGCGTAGAGATGTTTTAATATGTTATAGTTTTTAGTATAATTGTCTTCTGAATTTGGAATAACCTCCCCAGTCTCAATTATTATTTGGAGTATCTCAGCTTCTACTCCATCTACACTCATGTTACTAATTAATAGTAATTTACTTCTGTCAGGCTCCCCTCCAATCTTTGTTGGCTTTTGCCATAATACATGCTGAATTTTTCTTATATATTTGATATCTTCAGGCTTCTTGGAGGGGGTTTTCTCAAGATCATATAAGATAGCTCTTAACAGCAATGAAAATGTAATAAGATGCGAATGTCCTATATCTACGAACCTAACATCATATCTAAAATCCTTATCAGAATATGTAAGAATAGGACCCATGTAGAGGATTCTGTCAGGTACTTGAATCCTATCAATGGATAACTGCCATAGGTCTTCAAATAGAGATGTGACTTTCTCGCTATTCCATTCATATGAGAGATAGGCCTCAAGGTAAAACCTATTTTTATGTCCAACATTGAGAAGTTGGATGAGGCTACGTTGATTTGTCGAGTTCATAAACTTGGTCGTTCTTATTGTAACATGTCTAAGTGATTGATACAAATATAATGAATTTTCTATAGAATCTCCCTTGCAATCCATGCGCAGGCTTCAGCATCAGCTAAAGCGTGATGATGGTTTATCAGGTCATAGCCAAACGCTGCCGCTACTGTCTGAAGCTGATGGTTCTCCAACCTGCATCCGAAGTGTTTTCTGGATGCAGCTAGTGTGTCATGGAATACAAACTCCGGATAGTCCATGCGATAACACTGGAAGACCTCTCTGAGACATCTGCCATCAAATTTGGCATTATGTGCTACCAGAGGAATAGCTGCCGGATCATCAGCCGTATCCTCAGAAAGAATAGATACCTCACCCAGTAGTTCCTGCGTCATCCTTTTCCAGACTTGAGGAAATACCTGCGCATCATCTGTGTCATCGTGACCAAGTCCATGTACCTGCTGGCAGAACCACTTGTAGTAGTCTGGCTCAGGCTTAATCAAACTATAGAAGGAATTGACAATCTCTCCATCCCTTACTAGCACAGCGCCGATGCTGCATACACTTGATGCACACTCGTTTGCAGTCTCAAAATCTATGGCAATAAAATCTCTCATCCTCTAGTCCTCATCTTCAATGTCATTGTACATGTTGATTGTCCTTCGCAGTTCCTTTGCAATCTCCTTACGAAGCCATAGGGGACTCATGACTTCTACATTCTCACCTTTGGAAAGAAGCTCTCTGGAGAAATCGAAAGTAGGTACAAGCCTGTATGTGAATTCGGTGTAACCATCTCCAGATTCACCTTCTTCCTGAGAGTGGTGAAGCGGCAATGTGCGATAGTATTTTACTTGATCCTCGGCAACCCTGATCACTACCTTCTCTACAGGGCCGTTATCCAAGATTACTCCGAATAGCTTGCGGAAAGTATCCTTAGGATCGAATCCTTTAGGCAATGAGAATGACTTCTTTGTAGTATTGAGCTCCAAGACTCTATCTAGAGCATAAATCCTCAGATCATTATATTTTTCACTCTTTGCCAGCATATACCACCTTTGCTTGAAGAGCTTGAGACAGTATGGCGCAATGTCGTAATTGTGAGCTTCCAGGCTCTGAAAACTCTGATATGTCATATTGAGTTTCTTGCCATCCCTCATTCCTGCCATGACGTCTGACAGCCATTTCTGGCTTGAAGGAATATCCTCGCAGATGATTCTATCACGCATATCGGAACCCTCATTGATAACACTGTTAAGAGACAGTGATTGCAGCATCCAGTTCTTGAGGGCATCTGATTCGACATCCTCATTGTTTGCTATGTAGTATCCTAATGAGCGGTCGCACTTTATCTCGATTCCGAAGGTATTGTATATCGCCTTCAGATGGTTGAAAAAAGTCCTTTCTGGATAGCTCTCACGATATTCATTGAGACAGCTTTTCTGCCATAGGCGATCTATGTCCTCAAAGGATATATAACCGCTTCTTTGGATGACGTCTATCAGCCAGATGTACCTGTTGAAATAATTCTTTGCCATGATGACTATGATTTAAGGTGCTGCAAAGTAAATTCTTTTCACTGCCAAATTTAGGCATTTTCAAAATTCCTGAAAAATCGATTACAGATTATTTCTGCCAATCTTTTGCAGAATTGATGTATACTTTTGTGAAAATTTAAATATGAATACAGAGAGTATCCGCAAAGACATCGAGAAGTTTGGTTATGGAAAAGATCACCCCGACCATGAGCTTCTTGTGCAACTAATCATGACCGCTAAAGGCATCCAAAAGGCAAGTAAGTCTCAGGAATGGGCAGATAATAAACTCCATCGAATCAACATCCGGGTTTATGGTAGAACATTCTGCTTTTCGGTTAGACCAGAAGTTGAGTACTATCTAAGAGAGGCAGCCAAGATACTGAATCAGTAATATCTAAATATTGTACCTTTGTAATAAATCTCCAGATACATGGCATATATATCATACATTCAAGACGAAGAGCATTACAAGAAGGTAATAGAGAAGGTGACATCCGTTAAGAAATCCTTGTGGATTGGAACGGCTGACATCAAGGACCTTCATGTGAAGTATGGAAACAGTTCAGAGCCATTCCTCTCGGTTCTTGCAGACCTGCTGAAAAGGGGAGTGGAGATCCGTCTCATCCATGCTAAGGAACCTGGACCGATCTTTCGTGAAGAGTTCGACCGTTATCCTATATTGGCAAAGAGACTGGAAAGATCTCTTTGTCCGCGTGTGCATTTCAAGATGATGATATTCGACCTTGAAGAAGCATACGTTGGCTCAGCTAATCTGACAGGTGCTGGTATAGGAATGAAGAGTGCAAAAACCAGAAACTTCGAGGCTGGGATTATGACTGACGATCCTGTCCTAGTTGGGTCTGCAATAGATCATTTCGATAGTGTCTGGGCTGGATTCCGATGCAAGGAATGTTCTCGAAAGAAGTTCTGTGGGGATCCTATTGTCTAGCTATCTTGGGAATCCTTACAACAAGCATAGACCCGCATGCGGGACAATGTGGTCTGCTTGGATCATGCACAAGGTCACCCTTCATGTAAATGAATGAGTGACTGCATTTGAGGCATCGATACGCATATATCATATAAGTTCCAGATAAGATAATGACAATGGAATATATAGAACGTATGACATGATGCTGGTTCTACTTATTAAGACAGAACGTCTGTTCAGACGATTCTTGTCATCTTCCCCAATCTCGTTATTACTTAGAATGATTTTCATCTTCGATGCATGATGTAGCTGAGCTATAGTGACCGGCAACAACGTGCAGACAAGTGTTGTTATCCTGTAGCGGTATCCTTCCAGTCCTGGGGCAATCAGAACAAAGGCTATGACGATGATAGCTACTAATAGCAAATATAAGGTATTCCTATTATCTCCCTTAACTTTCTTATAGCATGGAACTGAGCTTGAGCTCCTAACTGCTAAAAGAATGAAGAGCATAAGAATGCAATAGATGGCAACTGACATATTAAAGAGTAGAGTCTCCATATAATATCCTCCTATTCCCAGTCATTATATTTGTCAACTTCTTTTTCATCCACATCCCCAAACCATTCGCGTAGCTTCATGCGTGCCTGTCTTTCTATTCTAGGAGTAATGTTGGACTTTATTGTGCTGATGCAAGCAGCTAGGGCCGCTAAATCATCTGTATATCCCGCTACTGGTATGAAATCGGGAATCAAATCTACTGGGAGGATAAAATATCCTAGCGCTCCGAGGATTATCCCTTTGTGCTTTAATGATGTATGCTCATCCTTCAGTACATAGTACAGAATCAAAGCATAATAGATGACTTTCAACCCAGCCTTCTTGAAGGTGTTGCTGATCTTTGAGAAGAGACCATCATCTGAGTAGTGCTCTCCGTACTGGTTGATGTTTTCTGGTGTCTTAGTTTTCATGGTTTGTTTGTGTTTTTGAACGCAAATTTAGGTTATCAATATGCATAAATCTGGCAGTCAGACTCATCTGATTCTCAATGTTCACCAGACTAGAAACCGATACGGCTTCTAGTGTTCTGGTTCGCATTAAGAGTCTCCGTTCTACAGTACTCACGAATCATCTCCTCAGATGGTTCCACTCCGCTAAGAATCTGCTCTACTGTTCTCTTTCTGGATACGTTCTCAATCTGACCACCGCTGAGGTCGTAGTCCTTTGCCAGAGAAGTAGCAAACTCATCCGACAACGATGGAATCATCGACTTCCAAATCTGAGTCTTGGCCTCGAGTGTCGGACGTTCAAACTCAATCTTGTAGATGAATCTGCGCTCGAATGCCTTGTCAAGATTGCAGGTGAGGTTGGTTGTGGCAATCATAATTCCCTCCAGCGTCTCCATCTCCTGAAGGATGATGTTCTGGATGGAGTTCTCCATCTTGTCAACGGCCCTCTGTGCACCCTCCTGACGAATACCGAGCACCGCATCTGCCTCGTTGAAAAGCAGTATCGGTGCGACCTCGTTCTTCTTTACCAATGCCCTATAGCGGTCGAAGAGACCCTTGATGTTCTGCTCGCTTTCGCCGACCCAGCAGCTCTTGATTTGAGTCACATCCACGACCATGACGTCACGACCTGTAAGTCTCGCCAACTGATTGACGGTTTCAGTCTTACCTGTTCCTGGGGACCCATAAAATAGACAAGCAAATCCCTTTCTCATTCCGTTTTCACTGAGGCGTTCGGTTACCTGCGTGAACTTCTCAGGCTGCAGGAGTTCTCCAAGGCGGTCTATCTGTGACTGCACCCTTGGGGTGTAGAATAGCTGCTTCGGAGCAAAAGTAGTATGAGATATCAAGGTCTTGTCGTTCTTGGCTGTCTTCTCCACGAGGTCCATACCAGGGAACAGCTCATCCTTTGCCTTGTCGGTAAGGTGATAGTAATTAGGGTCACGAACCCCATCCTCAGTAGTTGGCTCAAAAAGTTTCTTGGTAATCAGTTCAGACTCACCCTTCTTGAGGTCCTTGAGGATTTTTCTCACATGTCTCCTTCCTTCCATATAATCCTCCCAGTCGTGCGTGCCAATGATGTCATCGTCCTCATTAATAAGACGATGGGCAAAGATATGGAGTAGTATCTCATCCCCCATATACAGGTCGTATGACTTAACCATCTTGCAGTATGGGAGATGCAGATTGCCATCTACCAATGCCTCCAGCTGGTCTCTTAAGTCCCAGTACTTGATGTCATCCTCATCCAAGATTTCACCCATTCTTTCGAAGAAATCATCGAAAGACAGGTTCGTGGTAGGTTTAGGGACTATCTTTGTGTTCTGTCTAATGCAGTCAATCACACTCTTTGGAACTGCATACCAGTTCTCGTCATTCTTATTGTGACTACTCTTGATGTAGCCCTTCTTGACAAGCTCGTCAGCCACATTCATCATCGAAATGATTCTGATGGTGGATGTGTTCACCAAGTCGGCGAGATTATTTATCCAGATGCGATTGGATGAACTCTTCTCAAAGAACAATGACAACAGCAACGCTTCCTCCTTTGAGAGTTCAAGGGTGGATGAAATATATTTCAGGCTAGCTGCCGCAGCCTGATAAAACTCTGGGTTAAGGCTATGCTCCTTAACCTTTGCAATGACATCTTCCATCGATGTGAGCAATGTCCTTTTCTGCTTTCTTTCTACTGTTGCCATAAGTTCTCAAATTTTCACGATACAAAGGAAATAACTTGTTATGCCAAAATGTGGCAGGGGTTATTTCTTGATCATAACTTTCGACATGATCGCTTTGTATTTATATATACACCCTCTATCTTCGTTTAGTAACATAGAAAGGTAACTTATTTTGCCCATGATGGAATTATACTCCTTTCTGGTACAGCCAAAGGTCTCAGCAGCGAATACCGCTGCACGCAGATTCTTCCTGAAGGAACGATGTGCATTGGTCTTCTCATTTACGATAACACCTGTGACTTCCTGTCTTGATCCTCTCTTCTGAAGTCTAGTCTTCCTCTCGTTTATTGTAAAGCCACAATCTTCAATGATGCGCCTGAGTTCAGTGAAAAACTCTTCACCAGCAGCATAGACATGATGATTGCTGCTGAATGTCATGTCATCCGCATATCTGGTATAGTCCACGCGGAATCTTCTTGCCAGCCCCATGAGCTTTCTGTCAAGATTGGCACATACCATATTTGAGAGTAGTGGTGAACATGGAGATCCCTGCGGCAACGCATTTCGAAGTGTCTGCGAACCCTCAATAGCCATGGGTAAGGTCGTTAGTCTGGATATCAGATGTGCTACTTCCGGATTGAGTCCATGTTTCTGAAGTGCCTTTTGTACGCGTGTTGCGGTAATGCTTGGAAAGAAGTCCTTCAGGTCAATATTAAGGACATAGTTCTTTCCTATGTGTACAGATGCGTTGCTTGCAACTGACCTCTGGGTGGTAAAGCCATGAACGCATCCGCTAGGCTCATAATATGGGGCAAGAATCACCGATAGGCACTTGAGCACATCCTTAAGTTTTCCGATCGGCGCAGTTATGCGTCTAGTTCCGCCGGATTTCTTAGGGATATCGAATTCCTTGTAAGAAAGCGTGCGCAATCTGGCAGAAGCAAGGTTATTGATGTCACCAACCCTGTCTGTCAGAGCCCAACCTACATTATAAGGAGCAATGGCTTCGATTGTGCTTACTAGTGTATTTGTGTCCTTGATATCCATAA
>Ga0233386_1000086_pt1 | contig 31672 bp, 21 predicted proteins | sample ElkDunMinimDraft_17_FD_191544 | JGI IMG/M metagenome (GOLD analysis project Ga0233386, IMG submission 191544) | Fecal eukaryotic communites from dung pellets of Tule Elk in California, USA - Elk Dung G4 | ecosystem: Host-associated > Mammals > Digestive system > Large intestine > Fecal | place...
TTCCTCTAACTCTAATCTTAAATTGATTAGTAGGTTTTTTACTACCAAAACCAATATGAATACGTCTATCATCGTTAGCATAAACTTTAACCATTGAATTGTAATTTGCAACCTGATCTTCATATGTGCCTAATGTCGCATCGTAAACAAAACTTACTATCAGACTAGACCAAGACGAAATTCCTTCGACGTCATAATAATTATACCAATTAGAACTACTCCCCATAACAGAAGTAGTTACAGTAATATCTACAGTTGTATCTGGTGCATACATAAACTCCCAATAGTATTCATTAGCATCTAAATTCATATTTGAACTAGTATTTACTTTATTTCTATAATAAGCTCTTGTTCCAAAAGTACTTCCTGACCACCAACAAATATCTCCTGTATAATATTGGTTTCCTCCAGTATATTCAGAGAAATTTCTTCCTCTAATGGAAAAATTTATATTATCATTGTTTACATTAGGGAGAGTTGTATCTACAGAAACACCATTTATCCCAGTCAATTTAATTAATCCGCTAATCCAATTCCAAATAATATTTTTTAAATTACCAAAAGTTGTAATAAGAGTTGGGTTAATAGGATTTTCTTCTGTATTTCTTTTTTCTGTAAGAAAAACAAAATCATCTCCTATATTATTAAACTCTGTATACTCTTGTATTTTAGGCATATTGTTTATCTCCTTTTTATTCTAAAAATTTTGATCTTCAAGTTTATAAGAATAAGTTGTATAATTCATTCTTGCTATATATACTACACTACCATCTGGTTTAGTAATTTTTACTCTATTATTACAATAGGAATATAGTATGATAGTGTCAATACTTGAAAGACTTGCAGTGTCAAACTCTAGTTTATCTTTACTAGAATAACTGGGATCATTTTTTGTGCATCTTGCTCCTAAACCTATTGTGTACTGTTTGTGTTGAATACCTACATTTGTTAAATAAGCCTGATTGGAATTTAGGGGTCTATAGTATTTTTCAGGTTCATCTAGATGAGCGTCAAAATATAAACCGGCAGCACTATAATAACTACTGTCTACCCCGCTAGCTAATGTAACATAGGTACTTAAATCATCAAACAAATAATAATCATCAGTCTTGGCAGCCACTCCATAAAATACTTTGTCTGGTTGTGTTACATCATAAATAGGCACAATATGAACGTCAGAGCCTCGTTCGCCTTCAGTACTAAAAGATCTATTATTATAATATTTATGAATATCTGCAAAATGTATCCCTCCGCCTTCATCTTTAACAAGCTCTATCATAACAAAAGCATTATAATATAAAAAATCATTAGGAGGTTCAGGGGCTAAAGAAGAATTGTTGTAAGCATAATAATTTTCAACTGTAAATATCTCTTTTAAATTTTTAGTTTTATTGTTTTCTACATATACAATAGCTATATTATCTGCATCATATTTATAATCGACTCTTTTAATATAAAATCGAAAAGGGAATCCTTCATAAGAAGCAAAACGTCCTTTGGGTATAGCTATCGATAAAGTATTATTAAGTTTTTTATATTCATAATCCCACTTTAGTGGTGTCATACCTAATAGTTTTATTACTCCATTTATTTTTTCTTCGTACATTTTACTTAAATTGTTATAAGTAGGCTTTTTTTTGTAATAATCAAAATTCAGATATAGCGTTCTTATAGTATTTATTTTCTTATCCTTTATAATAAAATAAGACATTATATTTCACCACCTAATCTTTAAAAGCAATTGGATCTCTACTACCAGAACTAAATATTTTTATACCGTTACTTAAAGTAGTAATATGATAGTATCTTCCTATTATAGTGGCATTCGCGGGATTGCCTTTAGGAGTGTCTAATTTAACTCCTGTTCCTACTAGATAAGTTGTATCAGCTCCAACTACATTTCTATACCAAGCTTCATTGTCTTTCATTTTGGTAATAAATTTTTGTGTTCCTACATAACTGGTACCTCTAGATATCATCGTACGACGAGAACCTTCCAATTCTGTATCGCTATCGCTTACAGGACGTAAATAACCACTCATTGTTACTCCATAATCAACCCAATCGTGAGTAGTAGTATCAAATAAATTAACAATATGACATTGATTTCTTACTGACGGCGTATTGTTTGTTGGTAATATATGTACACCACCAGCTATATCCACAATTTTAAAAAAGGAAGTTTTGAAACAAGTATCTCGATATGGCCTCCATTCCATAGAATTATTAGCATCATAATAGTTACCAAAAAAAGCTGCTCCAGTAAAGCATTTTTTAAAACCATTGTTAGTTAGTACATACATGTTAACGCCTTCGTACCACTTTCCCCAATATTTAGTTGTCTCGTGTTGAGTATCTTCTAACTTAAATGTAACATCTGGCATTTCAGCAAAATATCCTTGTACTGAACGACAAAAAGGATAATAATAATCTTCATAGTCAACTTTATTATTAGGTCTATAACCATACCTAACCTCTTCCTGTACATATTCAGTAATATAAAACCCCATAGCATCTGCAATTTTACGTAATTTTTCAGTAGAAAATTGAGTTAAAGTATCGCGATATTGTGTAAATTTATCTACTGCCTCAGAGCCAGTACAACCAGAAGGAGGGTCTTTCCAATCATAAGTTCCGTTTTCTTCTCTAACCCAATACTTTCTCTTATCTGGTGAATCTACATAAACAGTTTTAAATTCTAAAGACATTATTTATTCTCCTTTCTTAAGGTATAGGAACTTCTACTTGTGGAATATCAAAAGTTTCTACTTCATAAGTTACTAATTCGCAAATAGTTCCTCCATTAATTCCGTATCCAGTTCCAGCTCCAGGGTCATTGATTTCTGGTAGCGGTAAGGTTGCTCCGATAGCAACATTTTCTAAATTTCTTCTAACACAAGCAATAATATCTTTACTGTCATAGCTCAATGTAAGACTTAAAATAGACTTGCCATCAACAGAAGTTTGTATTGTAGGCATAAAACTAATGCCAGTAATAACTTTAAAGGTTTCTGAACGATAACCATCTAAATAAAGGCTATTAAAACGACCATAACCAGCTATCAAATTACCTTTATAGTCTACACTAAAATTTTTTCCTAAACAAATGCCGTCTGTTCCAATATAAGCACTGTTGGAAGGATTTACACTAGGAACTGTTTCACTCCATCCATCCATATCTGGATCTTTCCAAGCGTAAGTGGCGTAATGAAATTTATTAATGCCTTGACCTATATAACTATTTGGCATTTCTTCAATTTCATATATATCTTTGTTTTCTAAATCTTCTTCTGTATACTCTCCATAAGCATTAGGATTATCTTCATAGTTTAGAATACCTCTATCTAAACTATCGTTAATTGGTAAATTATTACTATCTCTAATATAGGACATTTTTTCAGGGATAATCCAAATAATGTTTCCATTTTCATTTCTTTCATACAAATTTTGACCTCTTGAACCTACCATTTGTATACTTGAATATAATATATCCCCTTCTGTTGTATCTTCTTTTCGTTCATATGAACCATCAAACGTAACTGCTAATCTAGTACAATAAATATTATTATCTTCATCGTGCTCAAAAATAATCTCATCATATTCATTTCTTTCATACTTGAAACTACCATTTTCATCGGTTTCGTAGATGATTTCACCTACTCCTCCATGAACAATTGTTCCATCTGCTTGTCTTCTATCACATAAAACATTACCATTTTCATCGGTTTCGTATAGATATCCACCCCTATTGGTATATACATAATTTCCAGTAGTTGCATCTATTACTTTAATCGCATTCTGGGGAATTAAAAGAGGTTTAGCTCCTACAGGAATATATTTTAAAATAGTATTCTTAATAATGGGTTCACCGGCTCCATCATATATAATACGATATTCACTACCATTAATAACCCAACAGTTTCTATCTATTATATCAGGATTGTCTGAGTCGGTATTACGAGGACCTACCTTAACTACACCATCGACTGTAACATAGAAGTTTTTACCAATAGAAAATCCATTATTATTTAAAAAGAAACCATCTTTTTTACTATTTAATTCATTATGTCCACCGGAGAATATTTTACCATTTTCACTATCAAATCTAATATAGTTTTCTTTACCATTGATTTCAATACCTTCGGTACCACCGGCATATAAATTACCTTCCGCGTCAACTCTAAATTTACCAGAACCAAACGCGATACCCGGAGTAGTAAGGTCAATAACCATACCCGCATTTTGAATATTGTCATTATTAGATACTTTACCAGTAGACAATAATTCATTTATATCTTCATAAGCTGACTGCGTAGGCAAACCTGTATTGGCATCAAGCCATTTTTTATCTGAATTAAACAAATTAGAACTATATAACAAAGCTCTATCTTGAGTAGGGTCTATTATAATTTGTCCACCATTAGAAGTGCCAAATATAGCAGAACCATTATTTGAACTTAATTTAAAGGTCTGATTGCCTTTATTATATCCAAATAAACCTAATTGAGCATTTGCGGCAGGAGGGTCTACAGTAGAATCAAGTATATTCTTCTGACCCATAACAACACCAGTGAACGAGTTATCTTCTTCTTTAACCCCAGCACCCATCTGTGGAGCCAAGAGATAACCATCATTAACCTCAACCTTGTTTCCATCCCAAGCATTAAAGTTATTCATACCATATCTATTATAATAGAATATAATAGGGTTAATATGAACGGCATTATCTGTGCTTATTTTAACATAATTTAAAGTAATACCATCGTCATATTTATTTTTAGGCTTGGGAGCAAAAGCAGGAGCTACATCAGCTCCATCTTTAGTTTGATATGTGAAGTGCGGAGACACAGACCATGTTACCTCACCCGAGCTAACATCCACTTCATCCAGGGTAGCCACAAAAGGTCTGGAACTATCATATTGAGGATTAGTCCCGTCCGCAGCATACATTACTTCAGAATATCCTTCTCTGATTGCGGGCTTGGGAGTATCGCTGCTATTAACAATAGTCAATTCAATAGGATAATAACAATATACTTTTTGCGGGGTCCCGGCTAAAGTTTCGCTGTCCAGGGTTATTTCCGCCTGAACGATGTTGACATATATCTTATCTATCTCGATAGGAATAACATTGTCATTCTTGTCTAAAACTCTTGAAATCTTCCCATCGTTATCTATTGTAAAGCAAGGATTAGTATTCTTTTCATCAAACATTGAAAAATTAACAGTATATCCTGCTTTTAATTCTTCATCATCTTCCCATACTTTAACGAAAAGAGGATTAACGCCATCCTCTCCCCATTGAATGTAACCTGTATCCTTATAATAAGACAAAGTTCCATCTGCTGTATTATAAAGGAATTTAAGCTTTTGTTCTTTACCGTCTTTTATTTGTCCGTAAGGAAGACTGTCTTCCGCACCATTTCCGCCCCAAACGATCTGAGCTGAGTATGCAGTACCATTAGTACCTAACTGTCCTTCCTTAGTAAAGGTAATATTAGTAAAAGCAGTAGTAACAGTTCCAAGAAAATCTACTTTTAATTTAATGGTGCTACCCATTTTCTTAAAGTCAAATCTCTTTGCGATGCCATAAGCCAAAGGTACATTACCTGTCTTATGGACTATGTAACTATTGCTTTCCGCATCAAAAGCACTATTATCTGAATAAGTGAACATACTATCCTTTGGAATAGTCCAAGTAGCACTTACTTGTTCATATTCACTTTCAGAAAGTTCAATACCATTCTCTTTAATTAACCTGAAAGAAAGTGCGGGGACCGCGTTAATCATAGATGATGTGGGCCCAAGATAACTGGGCGAGAGTGGTGAATTACCATTTACATCATATTTATATAATCTATCTCCATCTATAATACTTAAGAACATTCCTTCTTTATCTTCATCTTCCGAAGGGTCAATAGTGGAAATAATTAAACTATCTGAACCAAGTTCAATCAATTCATCTTCTGTATTCTTATAATAAACAGAACAAACAAATTCATTTAAATTATTGATATAACTTACTGGATAACTGAATTCCGCAACGAACTCATTATCTTCTGTAAGTCTGGTATTTTCAGTTTGTTTGATTGAGTCCAAATATTCTGTAACTGGCTGAAACTCTTGATTAAATATTAACCATTGATATGAAATACGTTCTATATTGTCTTCTGTATTAGTAACTCCTTCTGAACGAGTAGTTACTCTTAATCTAACTTTGCCAATATTCTTAACATATTGATTAGTCCCTGTAGCAGAAGTCAATTCAACAAAATTAACATTAGTTAAGTTCTTTAAAGTAATTATAGAAGAAATTTGAATTTCCTTATAAATTAAAACACACTTATATTTCTTTTCAGAAATAAAGTCATCTTTATTTACTTTTAATGTAAATTGACTTGGATCCCCTGGATTAAGCAATCTCCACCCAAGCCCGCCATAAGCGTTAAATCCTTCTTCTCCTATTTGAACTTGTAAGTCTTCTTTGAACCAATACATTTGACAAGTACTTTCAGTAATACTTGTAACTTTACCTTTTATTCTAAAAGTAGGAGTAATAGTTTTTACTCCACTTAAGCTTTCTGTAAAATACTCTCCTTCAGAAGCTTTAAGTGTTAAAGAATAACCATTATAATCATCAGAAGATAAAACATTCATTACTGAAAGATTAAGGTCTTTAATCTCAATGTCAATTATATTTTCTTTGTTTGGGTCGTGGTTAAAACCGTGACAAAAATAAGTGAACTGAGGCACCTTTGTCCTATCATACTCTAATTCTTTATCAAGAGTAAAGATAACAGTTTGCGGGGTCCAGTCAGTCAACCCATACGGGTTACCCAACATTTTGTTCACGTCAAGCGTTACCAATACCCAGTCAGACTCTCTTTCACCGGAGTCCGCATTATTACGAATTACAGGTATTTTTAAAGTTAGACCATAATTTCCTTTACTTTGCTGCTCTTTTGCAAGATTAGTCTTAAATAAAGCACTAAAACTAAAAGTGTTATACTTGCTCATATAAGCAACAAACATATCAGCAAAATCTGAATAATTAGTAATAGGTTGGTCTTCACTATTAGTATCCTTGTAAGAGCTTAATTGAATTATATTATTGTCAATAGTGAATAAGTTATCAGAAATGGGATAATACTTATTTACGACTTCTGTGTCTTCAATAAAAATTTCTCCAGATAAATTAGTTGTACCTAAAATAATCTTCTTCTGCGAGAAATCTCCTTCTGGGATAAGAACATACACAGGATCGCCAACTTTAAACACTATGTTTGAAGTAGCATAAGCTTCAAAACTACTACCCATATATTTAACTTTATAGGCTTTCGAACTTTCATCTATCACTTCTTCAAGAACCGCTTGAATTGTTAAAGTAGATTTAGAGTTTTTAACAGCAGTTTCCGCAAATTGTTGCATCGTTTGATACAAGCTTTGCTGAATATCATTCATTTCTTTACCTCCTTTTCTCTCTGATAAAATATATGAAAATTGCGGGAAGCAGATTATTATATTTAGTCCAAAAAAGAAAAAGAGGATAGCGTAAAGCTATCCTCTTTAATAATTAAGAAGTGTATTGACTTGCAAGAGTAGGAAGACTTAAGAGTGCTTCTCTGATTGACTCCACTTCTGTTGCGTTCGGGAATTCTGCCGTGACATTTATCACCTGCTGGGGTGAAGTTTTTTCAACGGGAACCCCGCCACTACTCATGCCTGAAAGCATAGAATTAGATATGCTATTTAACAAAGTAGTCATACTACGAGCAATATCTACTGCCGCAAGAATATTAGCTGTGTCTTCTTTATTCAAGACAAGTTCTTTTTCGTGAAGAACTGCGAGTTTACCAGAAGAACCCCAAGCGCCTGTAAAACCACCTGTGTCATAGCCCGCTATAGCTTTATAATTGTCCAAAGCTGCCTTAAGTTGTGCATATCTACCTTTGTCACTATTAGATGCAAATATACCTGCCTGTTCAATCTTTTGGGATAATTTTCCTACTTCGTTAACAAGCTCTATGTATGAACTCATACCAACACTAGCCAAAATTGCTTTCATTCGTTCTTCAGGACTATTACTTCCCGCTCCAGTAGTACCACCATAATATACATTACCTTTATCATTTGTTTTAAAACCTGTATCTTCAATTCCGTGAGTAGTTCCTAAAAAGCTAAACTTACTTCCAGACTTTATACGGTCTTCAGAACTTGCAAACCCTCCTGCTCCGCCATAATAAACGTTAGGAGTCTTATTCGTTCCTTTACCAGTCGGTGTTCCACTGCCACTACTACTACCACCAGGACCAGGTACTTCTGCTCCGGTAACTTCAGTTATAGGACCACTTGGAACATAAGTTTCATTCATTTTTTGAGCTTCAAGACCTTGAAGTCTTAAATATTCATTGATTTTTTCATTAGCTAATTGAATTGCAGCTGCAATTTCGTTCCATTTTTCTTCTACTTTTACAAGTGCATTCCAATATTCATCCATTGCTCTGGCAGAGTCACGAGCCAAGTTTTCAGTTACACCAGTAAGATTTTCTACTCTTTCTGAGAGCATATCAACCTTACCTGCGACATTGGTAATATCCTCACCTGCCGCAATCGAACCCTGTTCAACTCTTAAGAAATATTTATTTAAAACAGTAGTACAGCTATCTAAAGCATTTGTTACATTCTGTTTAATACTATCTGCATCAGTAGAGTTCCACAATCTGCACATTTCCGCAGCATACGAACTCCATTCTTCAAGACTTTCCTCGTTAACCTCTTTACCCTTATTGAGAATATCATCATATGAAGTTCTGATAGCTTCATCAAGAGTTTCGTAGCTTGTGATACCGTGTTCCTTAAAGCTATCAATTAACTCCTTCTGCGTATCAGTCATTATCGTATAATTATCTGCATTAGTCTGATATAATCCCCAAAGAGTTTCTGCGGTTGCCTGGTTTAAATCCTGTTCCATCTGGGCCTGTTGAGCCATAGCCAGAGTAAGAACACCAGCTTCGCCCCAATAGTATTCCTTAAGGTATTCTATCTGAGCGGCGATCTCCGCTTGTTTCTCTGTGTCTGCGGTAAGGGCCTGTTGTTCAAGTTCAGAAATTCTTTGTAAAGCTGTCTGTGTAGTGGTGTTAATAGACTCTGTCATACCGAGCCAAGAGTCTTTAACATAACCATAATAGTCACCATTAGCCTTAGCTAAATCTTCTTCCTTTTCTGCAATAGCATCAGTATCCGCAACATACTGATAACTCCAGTTACCATCAGTACCTCTGGTTAACTTCATTGCGTTTTTATTATTCTGTGCTTCTTCCAAAGCGATTTGAGCTTGATATACAGCTAAACGCTTTTCTGCAAGAGTAATATCATATTCACTTAATTTATTCTTATCCTTAAGTGAATCAAGCTGTTCGTCCATTAAGGTTTTGAGTCTTTGCTGATTTTTTAAACCACTGGTATTACTAATGGCTTTTTGCCATTTGTTTTCCATTTCGTTTATTTCAGTAACTCTTTCAACCGCATCGTAGTAACCCTCAGTTGCCGCCTTAACGTCGTCCCATTGTTCAGAAATCTGAGCAAAAGTCTTACCATTACCTATCTTCTTTTCAAGTAAATTGAAAATGTTTTCAATAGAGTTAGTAGCTTCTTGCTGAACAAGCTCAATAAAGTTTACTTCTTCTGATTGAAGTTCCATTATAGCCTGTGACCAAGCATCTTTCCATTTCTGAGCGGATACTGAGTCAGCACCATTTCTCTGAACTTCTTGATTATACATTTCTTCATAGAAAGCTTGTTGTTCTCTTAAAGACTGCATCTTTGAAACAGAAGCATCTACTTGAGTTGAAATCTGTTTACCCTTAAGGTCAAAAGCATCTTCACCATACAAAAGCTTGATTAACTGACCTTGATGTTCCAACATTGTGTTAATGTCTTCATACTCTTTATTAAGGTCTTCAAACTTTTGAAGAGCTTGGTCAATACCTTCGAGGTATCCATCCCATGCACTGCGGTATAAGTCATACATAGATGAAGCTTCCGCAATAAGAGCATCTCTATATCCCTTAAGATGTTCTTGTGCTTCAGATACACTGGCGAACATATTGCTTGACCCGCCATTCATCATCTTATCAATTTCACCCATTACAGTATTAGCTGCACTGTTGTTAATTGAATAAGCAGAAAGCGATGCGTCCATTTGGTCAGCAATAGAAGAAAGTTCAGCCGATACATCTGCAAATACATCTTTAAAGTTTTGAGAAATCTTACCTATAAATTCTGCCCAAGCCTTATCAGCATTAGCGAAATCTAATTGAACTTGAACCTCTGCTTTCCAAGCATTAAGCTCATTACCTAATTGAGCAAAGTAGTTACTTTGAAGGTCTCTTTCATTTTGCTGTAATTCAGAAACAAGAGCATCATATCTGGAGATTTCTTCTTTAAATTGATTAAATCTCTCTTCTTCAGCTTGGAATACTTGTTCTGCGGCGGCGTCCTTTGCCGAGGCATTGTATGCGGCAACCGCGTCATTGTATCTCTTAAGGGCTTCCGCAGTAACAGCCGCGTAATTGACAATCTTACCAGACTGTTTATCAAACTGGAGCCCGCTCTTACCAAGACTTGCTTGAAGCTCTCCTGCCTCTTCAAGTTGTTCCCCTCTTAAAGCCTTAAGCTGTTCTCTTTGTTGCTCTAAAAGTTCATTAGTTTCTCTTAAACTTCTGGCTAACTCATTACCAAATAAATGTTGTTGCTGTTCAGCAACCAAATCCATTGAATGAGAAATTGCTTGGAGGTTTTCATTGAATTCATAGTATCTATCGAATTCATCAGCATATTCTTTATTTTCCTTCTTTGAAGAAGAACCTCCGCCAGAGGAGCCCATAATTGAAGCTTCATTAACATTATCTGCACTTTTCCAAGTTGCTTTCATTCCAGCGTAAACTGTTTCCAGATATTGTCGTTCTTCTGCTGTTAAGTCTTTTTGTGCTAACGCGGCTTCAATAGTAGCTCTAGCTAATTCTCTAACATTATTTGCCTGAATAGCTGTTGCTACCGCAAGTCTTCTTTTAGCTTCTGCCTTTTCATCATCAGTACCATTTCTTAAATTATCTAAAGTAGCTTGAGCATCTAAGGCTTGGTTTAAAGCTAACTCTTCCAATTTAGCTTTAGTTAATTGGATAACGGCTTCCTTATTCATTTTAAGGTTGCCTTCTTCATCCAACAATAAAGCAAGGTACGAAGGACCAAGAGCAAGAACTGACTGTAAAGTATCTACAGAAAGATAGTTTTGTTCATTAAATTCTTCCTGTGCGGCAGCCATTGTTTTATAAGCAGATTGAATATTATCTATTTGTTGATTGGTATTAGTAATAGCTTCTGTTGTTCGCTCCATAGACAATACGCCTTTTTCTTGTAGAGCAACATAATTTTCTAAATCTGCTGTATATTTTTCGGAACTTTCATTATATTCTTTTCTGGCTTTTAAAACTTCAGTAAAGTTCGTATCACTTTCTTTACCAGCTTTTTTAATAAATTCGTTATAAGCCTTAGTTTCTTCTTTGGTTGCGGTTTCTTTATCATACTCTGTTAAAAATTTCTCAATATCTTGTTTAGTTGAAGCAAATTTTGAAATTTTTAAATCATCAAAATTTTCAGACTGCAACATTTTATCAAGTGTAGTATTAAAAGTAGTATTATTACCTGCGTACCCTTTTTCAACTCGTTCTAAATTACCTGTAGTGGTTTCAATATCAGCATTAATTTGGTCAATAACTTCTTGAGGAATTTTTGTTTGGGCTACGTGGTATAACGCCATTGTCTGCTGAGTTCCTAAAGATTGTTGAGCAAATCTTGTAGGTCCAGTTATACCAAATTTAGCAGAGGTTTGATAGAAACTAGGGTCTTCATATACTTCCTTAGCTTGTTCAAATGAATAGGATTTTCCTTCTGTATCAAAAGATAAAACATCTTGTAAACGTTTGTTATGATAAAGTGTTTCATAACTTCCCATAATCTGTTTATCTATATCGTCTATCTTTCCTTTTTTAGCACGATCTCTTGCAGCTGCACTAGACTCAAAATAATCTAATTCAGCATCATTTAGACCTGAAACAAATTCTTCTGCTTTTGTTTCGTTCCAACCTTCTTCTAACAATTTTTTAACAAAATTGTTTTGAACAGCATAATCACTTGCATTGTCAATAGTACGAATAATTTTATCTTCTAATTCAGCTATTTGCTTATCTGTAACTTCTGAACCATATAATTCTTTAGCCAAGCTTTGAATTTTATCTCTGTATTCTGATAAATTACCATCGAAATCTTTAAAAGCCTCTTTGATGGTAAAGCTATCCATTTCTTCATTAGCTTGTTTTAAACTATCTATAACTTCTTGATTTTCAGATAAAATATTTAATATTTCTGCAGCAGTCTTAGACTCACTATCAGCAAGAGCTTTGTACAATCTTTCGCTATCTTTTCCAGCAGCTGCTTCAAATAAGTCGTCTAAATTTACATCTCCCATAAAAGTGGTATCTACACCAAATTTATTATTAAGATCGCTTAAAATATCCTGACTTTTTAAATCCAGTCCTGCTTTATAGGTTTTTTCAAACGCCATTCCGTCGAAAACTCTAGCTACTTCTGCAGTTAGCTTTGGTATATCATCAATAGGGCCTAATATAGCACCTTTAATTGTATTTTCAAGACTTGCTGCTTCTTCGAGTTGCTTTTTGGAAATTAAATCAGCATTTGCTTTTAATAACCCTTGTGCCCTAATAGCCTGATTTTCATAAGCGTTTTGTAAGTTTGTGTCACTAGCGCTTTCTAAGCTACTCATAATTTCTTGAAGTTCTTTATAACTTGCTGATAATGACTGAATTGCTAAATCTTGTTCTCCATATTGTCTACACAACTCATAAGTTTCCATTCTTAAAGAATGTAATTGCTCTTCGTTTAAACTGTCGTTTAATTCTTCATATTTATTTTTTAAATTTTCTAAGGCTTGAGCTTGTTCTTCTTGTATTTTTACTTGGTTCTCGGCACTTTCTAATAGCTTTTTATTTTTTTCAACTTGATTTTCCGCAGCTTCTACCAAGCCTTTTACTACTACTGTAACAGCAGCATAAATTACAGCTAAAGCCATTAAAGCAAGGCCTACTGGACCCATTGCAGCTGTTAATGAGCTAAAAGCAGCTTTTAATCCACCTGTTGCTGTAGTAGCACTAGCCATTGCGCCAGTAGCATTGTTCATTGCCGTTGGAATTTGCTTTAATGAATCTACTGCTTTCGTGGTAAATTTGTTAATTCCACTAGTTATAGTATTAAGTCCAGTCTTAACAAAAGGAATATCTTTAATTTCAGGAAAAGCAAAAGCTATGCTACTTGCTGTCCCAGCAAGATTACCCAAACTAGCAGTTATCTTATCAATAAGGGACATATCATCATTAGTCCAAATTTCTGTAAAGCTTTCAATACTATTCATAGCACTACTTAAAGCAGTAACTCTAGTTGTAAGCTGAACTATACTATTAGCAAAAACTTCTGTTTCTTTTGCTTTTTGCAACATGTCTATTGACTCTTCAGACATTTTTTGAGCATGAGTACCAACGTCCTGGGCAATTGTATATCCAATTGCATTTTTTGCATTTTGTTGAGCAGTATTTCGTATCTTATTTTCATAATCTTTTATTTCATTTATACGCAGCTTTTTTTCATCATCAGGCAGAGTTTTATTGTTTTTAATTTCATCTATTCTTTTTTTAAAAAAATCTAATCCTTTAGTAGCATTATTTACTGCTTGTAAAAATCCATCAAGATCTTTTTCATTATCAATAAGATTTGTAATCCATTCAGCATTTCCATCTGTCTGTGTCTTTATTCTTTGGAGAAAAGCTTTTTCATCAAGTTTAAAACCACTAAATTTAGCTTGCTTTGCCATATCTGTAAAGAATTCTGCTTGATAAAGTTGTTGAGCTTCTTCATCACCGTCATAAAGACCGGCTCCACTAAAGGAAATCTCAGGTTTAGCTTTATTCTTTATAAAATCTGCTAAGAAGCTTATTTGAGATAAAGTTTGTTTAGATACTTCTAAAGCTTCTTGAGGAATTTCTACTCCTTCTTGGTCCGCTTGGTTTACAACTTTTCTAACTTCTTGTACGTGCATACCCATAGTTTGTCTAATAGGAGAGTCTGGTGTAAAAGCAGCATTGGCTTGTGACTCCATAGCAAAAAAACTATCTGCAAATTGATGGTTTGCTGCAATAGTTCGAGGATTTTTTAAATCCATATTAGTCATTATGGTACGCATACCACTAATCATATCTTTTTTAAAGATTTGCGTCATTAATGGTAAAATCGTAACTAATAAACCTTTGACACCGCCAAGACCATCAATTACATTACCAATAGCATCAACAAATTTACTAACGCTATCGGTCATTTTAATAAAAGTCTTGTCTTCAATAATTTGAGTATAAATCTTCTGTAAAGAAGTTTGCACTCTCTTTCTTGCGGCTTCCCAAGACTCTGCATAAATATCAGCTTGTTCTTGAAGTGTTCCTGTTGAATTCTTTGCGGCAAGGACATTTTTCTGCACATCACCCCAGTTATCCATAAGAGCAATAAACTGTGCGTACTGTCTTGTACCCGCAACAGTCTGAGCTAATGCAGTCTTTTCTGCGGCAGTAAGTGTTCCCCACTTAGCACCTACATCTTCGAGGGTTTCATCCAACTTTTTAAGAGAGCCGTCCGCATTAAGAACTTCTACCCCTACTGATTGAAGACCCTTTGAGTATTTAGTAAGGTTAACTCCATCTTCAAGTGTTTCTCCAAGAGAAAGACTTTGAATACGAGAGAAAATAGTTTTAAGAGCAGTACCTACTACGTCTTCACTCTGACGAGTTTTATCAATAATAGTAGCAAGTGCGGCAGTAGCATATTCAAAGCTCAAGCCTACTGTTTTACCAATAGATGCGAACTTTGATAAACCAGTTGTAATTTCCGATGAAGAAGCGGCGGTCTTCGCACCGAGTTCTGTGATTACGTCACCGTAGTATTCGAGCTCTTTAGTGCCGTCCGCAAAGTTGTTCCAAACAGCTGTCATAGCTGAGGAGGTTTCTTCTACAGAGTCCTTTGTAACATTGGACATCTTGATTGTTACATCGGTTCTTTCCTTAACGTCTTCAGGACTAAGACCCTGTTGGAAGTAAATCAAGGACGCGTCTGTGTAAGCAAGAGTTGTAGCACTCAACTGTTTAGCAGATTTATTAGCCTCTTTAGCAAAATCTGCCATTTCGTCTGCAGACTTGCCTGTAACTATTCTAATATCATTTAAAGAACTATTGAGGTCTTTAGCATAACTGTATGCTTGTTGCATACCACTTGCCAAAGCATTGATTGCAGTTGAAGAAATCTGCCAACGAACAGTATTCTTTAAAGTTGTCTTAAATTCTTCAAGAAGTTTATTTGTTCGTTTTAAAGGCATTTCCGCATTAGCAACAGCGTGAGCTATTCTATTAAAAGTAGCTTCACCCTCTGGCCCAAGATTATCTAATACGGTAGCTATTTTATTAGCATCAAGACCAGCTTTTTCCAATTCTTTTCTGAAATCGTAAAGGTCAAGATTACCAGTAGAAGAGGTTGCTTTATGTAAAGCATTTTCTAATATATTACAGGTTCTTACAGCTTCCTGTAAATCTTCACTAAAGCCAAAGCCAACATTAGACATAGAGCTTTGTCTCAATTTAGCTATATCATTAGTTAAATCTTTAAGATTAGCTTTAGCCTTTGAGGTATCAGAATGGAACGTTAGTCTGACGTCAATATTTCTATCAGCCATTTAATTTCTCTCCTTTTCTATCAAAATTCAAGTCAATAAAAAAAGTGGTCGAGATATAAGTGATGTCTATCACCTCATCTCGACCATTTATCACTCTTATTTTAATTAAAAATTAAAGCGGAACAATTATTCTATTTAGCCCATTTTCTCTACTAATTCTTTAACAAATTCTATTTCTTCACCATCTGAAATTCTATTAAGCACTTCTGTCCACTGGTTCATTGTTTCCTGTGAGCCAGAATTAAATTTTTTAATTACACCCATAATAGAATTTTCATAAGCATAGATATTCTGAATTGTGTTAAGTGTAACCTTAAGAACATTAGTAACTTCTTCCTGCGGCATTGCTTCATATACAGGCTGAAGTGCTTCCATATTACTTGCAAGAATTTCATATGTTTTCTGGATATTTTCAAGCTGCGCCTCTGTGAAAGAAATACTTGTGTAGTGTTTAAGCAACATTACCTTACTCCATACTTCAAAACGATAGGGATTAAGGAAACCTTCTGTACCTACTACATTTTCACAAATCTCAGCAGTAAGATTTGACTGTTCTTCGATTGTTAAGTGATTAGATACTTTAATTACATTATCTCCCACTTTAACATCTGTAAATTCAGGTTTCTTGGCTGTGAAACCAAGAGCGTTAATTGTAATCTTTTTTGCCATAGCAAATTCCTCCTTTTATATCTATATATATTATAACATAATTTTTATATTATGTCAAGGTTTTACATATTCAATTAATTTATCAATAGTTTCTTTTTGTTTATTGTTTATATGTGAAATAATATATCTTAAAGCTTTAGAATTATCTTCATAAAATATTTTTTTAATAGAATCTGCATTTAATTTCGTTTCGTTTTTCTTTAGAAATTTGAACATTGCAATTAAATTATTTACGGAATCTTTACTCATTAGTTTTGTATTTAATCCCTTAACCTGATATTTACCTACGTCACCCTTTTTATATCCTTCTTCCGTATCTGTTTTAGAAGATAATATTGAGCGAACCTCCATTTTATCTACTGTATTATTGTCTTTTGTATTCTTGCAATATTCTAAAGTATGCTCTCTTATCCATCCATAGTTAGTAGCTATTCTATTATTTATATCATTGCCTCTATAGTAATAATATCCTGGAACATTTTTATTATTTGACTGATAAAAATACATACCTAATGTATCCGTAATATTGTCGTATTTAACATTAAATTCATAAACCCTACGCGGTTCTTCTTCTCCTTTACGAGTTATATCTACATGGTTTCCTGTGTATTTTAAAGTAATCCCAATATCTTTATTTGTTTTTTCATTTCGCTCAGTTGTATAAGCAGATCTTAAGACCCAAGCGGCATATTCATACAATTTTTTAGCTTTGTCAGAAACAGAGTATACTTTTCGAGACTTAATGCTATCAGCACCCGATATACTAAATTGAAATCCTTTAGAGGACGAGTATTTAAGAACATTATTAATAAAATTTTTATCTAAATATGACCCTTCAAAAAAATCGCTATCGGCGTCTTTTGAATAAAAAAACAATATTTTTATAGAAGCCTTTGTTAAAATTTTAACCAAATTATAATTTGCTTCCCATAATTGTCGAGCGTATTTTTGAATATTTGCTTCATCTTTATTTTCTTCAGCTTCTTGTAATTTAATACCTGCTTCAAAACCCAAATTAATATAATATTTATAAGTTTTACTATTGTTTGAAGCAATTTTATTAACAGCATCTGAAAGCAATTTGTCAATATCGCCTTCCGTAAAAATTTCATATTCATTCTGTTTTACTCTCGCCATACTTAAAATACCTCCAATCTAAAAAAATAAAAGCGGGGAGCTTTCGCCCCCCGCATTTAATTAAGGACCTTCGTCGGGATCAGGTACTGTGATTGTTGCATCACTGTGAGTTGTTGTATGGCTTGCTGTTACAGTTTCAACTGAACCGCCGCCAACAATAGCGATGTCACAAACTACCTGCTTTGAAGTATCGAACTTTGTGTACGCAGGGAATGCGTCCATTACGAAGTCGAATGTTGAAGGATCTCCGTTAGGAGCCATTGAGATTGTAAAGCCAGACTGTACCTTAACCTTAGGGAATGTAAGTGTTGCAGCCATGTCCTTACCATCCTGGTTTCTGTAAAGTGTGTCAGCTTCTACATAGAAGTAACCACCGAAGTCACCGGGCTTGATTGAGATTACTGTGCAGTTATCTTTCATAACTACATAGAAGTCAAACTTAATTGTCTTACCATCGTAAGTAGTATCAGCCATTGTGAAAGTTACTTCACCTTCTGTATCTCCGCTAGTTTCTGTTGAAGCAGCTGAGATTGCACCAGGAGTTACCCAACCGATAATAGCACCGTTGTTGTCGAGTACAGTACCCTGAGGCTTAGCAACTGCGTCTGTACAAACTTCAATCTTTGTAGTAGTACCGGGAAGACCAAGTTCGTTAATAAGAGCAGAGTTCTTAATTTTAGCAGTCTTATTGTCTACTCTAGCATCCATTGTGATATGAATGTGCTTCTTGTTGTCAGCAGAAGCGTCTTCAAAACCAGCACCAGAAAGTACTGAAAGACCGAGAGGACTCATAAGGGCATCTGTAACTGTAAATGTTACAGTTTTTTCCATTTGTATTCCATATAGTTCGTTAAGCTATATGCGTTCTCTTATGAACTGCTATGCCTTTATGTATACGCATAGATTAGACTATATCAATCATCCCGCTTAATGCAGGAGTTCCGAGCTTCGGGTCACTTGACCCTACTCCCCTGAGGGATAGTCGTTGAACCTTCTTTAGAGAATCTTTTTTGTTTTTTACTGTTCTCACTTGGAGTGACCTTTTGAAGATTGGATAATTTATTATTTTTAGGATTATCATCAATATGGTCTATTTGAAAACCATCTAAATCAAAATCATTATTAAAAACACAATAGACAAGTCTATGTATGTAATAATGTTTATTCTTTTCAGGACTCATTGAAATCCTTACGTATTTCTGGTTTTCATCAAGATGCAAAAGACGATTAGTTTTATTATTCTTAATCCTGCCCATATTAGAAATAGAATATCTTTCGTTGAATGGAATTACTTTCCATTCTTCATCTTCTAAGTCTTGAACATTGTATCTTGCGGGCTTGCGTTCTTGCTTGCCGCATTTTTTAAGATGTTCTTGGGCATTGTCTTTTGCAGAAATCCATTGTAAATTATCTACATTATTATTTAATTTATTTTCATCTTTATGATGAACGTAAGGTAAATTGTTTGGATTGGGAATAAAATATTGAGCAACAAGTCTATGAGCGTATAGCATCCGACTCTTTTTAACACCTTGTGCCATTTCATCGTTTATTGCCAAAGCATAAACACGATAACCAACATTATCAATCTTACCTTGTAAAAAGCGATTACATTTCTTACTATAAAGTCTTCCATCGCTATAAATTAAATAATCCGAATCTTCTTTTAATTCTCTAAAGCTTGGCTGCTGAACGTCTTCTTTCATTTTAATTACCTCCAATTAAAACTTGGGAAGATTTAACAGCAATTCACGGAATATTTCTAAATATCATTACTGATATTGGAAGGGCAAAAAACTATTGTTTTTACTCCGTATCAGCTATCTAGCCGCGAGTACCGTCCCTTCCCAAGACATAAGTCTGTTGTATCCTCTACCGCCGTAAGCGTAGTTAGTAGTTGTTGCTTGTTCCATACTTGATGCTGTAGCAGTATCAATTACAAAAACTGGCTGACCAGCTTTAAAAGCTGTCTTACCAATAGTGATATCTGAGAGAGCCTTAAAGGTTACGTCACAGATTTCACGGCTACCAAATCTAGTTACCATAAGTATTTTCCTCCTTATAAGAATTAAATAATATATGACTTAAGGATGTATGCTATCCATCCAGTGGTCAACTTCATCAATTTTTACTCCGGCCAATCTTGCCTGAGTAATATAATCAAATTTTGTTTTGTTCTCAAATCTTTGAAATTCATCAAATAATTGAAATACTGTGTAATTTAATAAAGTGTTAATATCTTGACTTTTGCCAACCGCAAGAACTGAAACATATCTACTAAAAACGTTAATATCTTTACTTTCTCCTTGCGAATTTAATTGTTGTACTTTTGCTCGTGCTTTTCTAAATTTTTCTGCTATCTTTTCTGCTCTCGTACCCTGTGGGTTATATTCTGTAGCACCTTTATTTAATATATGGTCTAAGCAAAACATTGTACGTATTATTTGTTGGAATTGTTCAAAATTGAATTCATTTATTCTAACCATTCCCATTTTCTCATTTGTGAGAATAAGATAATCTTCGTAAAAATTAACTTCATAATTAGGAAATAATAAACTCAAAACTTTGATTACTGTCTTTTTGAAGTGTGTGTAATTTTTATCACATATTATTGACATAAATATTTGAAAATCTGAAGCGTCACTTATAACACTTTTGTCCTCGAGATTAAGTAATTTTTTAATTGACGCTATCAGATTACATCCAGTAAAGAAATCTTCTTCTCCTATATAACTAATTTCTCTAATAGTAGGATTATGGATAATTGTAGTAGCTTCCGCAAAAGGAATATCAATTCCAGATAAATATAATAGTTCGTTCTTCATTATTCATCTTCAGGCTCAATAGTATCATCATCTGAATGAACAGCTCTATATACCAAACAATAGCCTGCCAAATCTTCCGATAAAATGATGCGGCCCGCGCTAACAAATTCCAAAGTTCCTATTCCAGTGAGCTTACTATTGTTTAAAATACCATCAATGTATCCAGCTATTTTTATAGGACGCTGTCTATAATTACCTAATTCCCAAACACTCGGATGGCAAATAATATCTATCATAATAACACAATCTCTATAATGAGTATTTGTGTAATTAGGAGTAAAGTCATCAAAGCTAATAATTATATAAGATTTAAGGTCTTCATTTTCTCCAAACTGTAATTTAGGCTGAAGTCGTACATAGCCTTTCTTAACAATGTCATTAACACTCCAGTCTGTATACTCTTGATACTTTACATCAACAGCATCCAAACAATCCTTTTCATTAACAACAAGCAATTTCTTAAGAGCGTTGCTATGAGGTTGACTATCAACAAATAATTTCTTTATGATAAGCTCAGTATCTTTCTCACAAGAGAGAAAAGAAGAATTAAGCTCACCAACATATCTCCTTGAACCTCTCATTTAAATTCTCCTTTTATAGCGAGTTAATAGTTACTTCTTTTTCAATAGTAGTAATTCCATTACTATATTTTACAACAAAAGAGCCAGAGCGGCCAGTAACTACATCTATAACACAATAATCTATTGACGTTTCTTTAATTTTCACTTTCTTTGAGTCAATAGTAAATGTACCATCAACCAATCCACGAGAATAAAATCTAATATTTGTATCGTAAGGATTAACTGTGTCTGGGCCGTCTATGTAAGGAGCAGTAGGTTCAATAGGTTTAATTTCTGGTGCGGGAGCCGCCTCTTCCTCCTCTGTCGGGTTATCGAAAGTTTCCTTGATGTAAACATCCATGACCCCGGGCTGAGAATATTTATCGGTCGCCGCAACAACCCAGTTATGTCCATCAAATTTAATTACTCTATGACGAGTAAAGTATTCCTTAGTTTCTTCATTTGCTTCAATGGTAAACATTATAGAATAGTTTAAATCATTAAAAGCAATATTATGTTTCTGACTCCAAACTGTTGTTGTTTCTACAGGTCCTCTTACAGAAACTCTGTAAGGTCTGCCGCCTACAATAAGTTCATAATCACATTTACGAACTATTCCTCTAAAATAAGCCTTTTCAGTTAATTCTTGCCAACAAACAACCCAATATGTTTTAGTATCATCCCAATAAAGCACATCACCTACACGAATACCTGATTTAAAATCAATACTAATTTCCTTCTGGTCGGTATCCATTGTAACCTTATTAGGATTTATCAAACACTTGTGTTTATTTCTAAACATTTTAAAATCTCTATCGTACAAAGTAACTGTATCAGCACTCTGATAAGAATTTTCTAAAGCACTTAAGAAAGAGCGATACTTTCCAACAACATTGGCATCATTTAAGCCTCCGCCATGATACTTGGCTCTTGTTTTCATCATATCAAGACCTGACATCACTCTTCCTCCATTTCTAAAATAGTATTTTTAATTTTAGAACAAATGCTTAAACATTCAAAGATAGTTTTTCTAAAATATAAGAAATCTTCTTCTCTTGTTAATTTAGTTAAACCTATTAGTTTACAAATCATAGAAAAGAAGCAAACACCGCCTTTTTCCAAAAGTACATCGAAACCAATAAGTTCTATAATTAAATTCTCTAAAAGCGGGAGCCAGTCTCCGCCCTCTTCTCTATAAGGCAAAAGCTTAAAGATTTGATTGGTAATTACTTCAAGTCGACTTAACACAATCTGTTTATCTACTTTGAAGCCATAAGTCAATTCCATTTTATTTCCCCCTTACACAAGAGAATCTAAAGTAGATTGAACTTCACCATCAACAAATCTTCTTCTCTTATATAAACGCTGTAAATGTTTACTTTCTTGCTTATAAGAGTCAATCAATGTCTTTAATTTAGCCATATGATTAGCCTGTGAAGAGAATTTAAAATCAGCACCGCTATATTTAAGTCTAGTGTTTTCAACAGTAGCAAGTTGCTGTCCTAACCACTCTACTACCATATTTAATGCAACAATATTTATTTCTTCTTGAGTAAGTTTAGTATTGAAATGACCACCAACCCAGATAACTGAATATGTTTCGCGGTAATCGCTATCTATACCTTCGTACATTCCGCCCTCGTCCAAATATCCTAATTCATAATCATAAATATTAAAACGAGGAAATTCAAATGCGGAGATGCCGTTAATAAGTAATGTCTGGAGCATCGCGTAAGTATCGACCTCAGTTAACTCCATATACATATTATCTGTTACTCTGTTCAAGAAGCTATCATAGATAACAGAAAAGGGAGTTTTATTAGTTTCCATTCTAACTTACCCCCTTATCTTATTGTTGATTATTATGGAAGAGAGGGTAAAATTAAATCTACCCATTTTCTCACTCCCAAATTATGAAATTACTTTGTAAGGTGCAGCTGCTCTGCGGGCAGGCTTTTCTTCCACCTTTTCTTCTTGTGTAATAGGTGCGGCTCTTCTCTGCTTTGTCTGGACATTGGAATCTGACCCGTCGCCGCTTTCCATCATATATCTCTTGTTTTCTATTGCTTTATTTATGTCAAATCCTGTCTTTTCAAAAATAACTTGTCTTTTTCTTGTATCAGGTACTTCACATTCAACAGCCAATGATTTAAGGATTTCGATACCACCATCATTAGCAAATTCAAGGCAGTCAAGCAACTGTTCAATACTTCCCGCAAGAAGAAGATTTTTAATATCTGCTTCTGAGTAGTAATACTCGGGTTCAACTTCTCCAAGAAGAAGTTTTACTGCCTCTTCATTTTTAAGTACCAAATAGCTCTTTAAAAGCTCAGCTCCGCCCTGTGTCCAAGAGAGCTGTTCAAGTTCACCAAAGCTAATTTCTTTAGTTTCACCGGCACTGAAACGTCTAACAAGTCCGCCATAGTTATCAGGTACCTCATATACTACTGTACCACTATGTCTGTTAATAACAGGAATCATTGTATTCTTTTCCATATATTTTTCTCCTTTTAACTCTTAAATATGAAGAATGCGGGGGAGAAATTCTCCCCCATATCCTCCTTTTAATCTATGTTAAGATTAAACTACTGATTTTGTAAGGCTTGAGTTCTTGTATACACAGATACCGTGGTTAACTGTGATAAGACCTACGCCGACTTTCTTGTATGTCTGAAGTTCCTTAGACCAGTCTTCTCTGTCGATGTCACGAACAGCTGTGTTACCTTCGATAACAACCTTGATAGGCTTTTCAGCACCGCCAGGGATGATGTATGCCAATGAAGGATCTACAACCTTAGTTGTATTTGTTTCATCAGTCATTGACTGAGGAAGGATAACTACGTTATGACCCTTATAGTTTCTGAGGTAACCCTTAGACCAGAGTTCGTTCTTCATACTTTCTGAAACGCCTGAAGCCCAAGCACCTGTGTTAGCAGGGAGCATCTGAGCAGCGAATTCATAAGTACAGAAGATAGTAGATGAACCATTTGTACTGTAAGCGTCTGCAATAGAAAGAAGTCTATCCATATCAGCTTCTACGAATGAGCCACCTGTTACCTTGTTGTTTGCGGGAATGAGAGCACTTGAAACGAGTGAAGCAAGAGCCTTTTCGATTTCAAAGTAAATCCATTCGTCCATTCCTTCAACTACGATGCTGTAAACATCTGCCCAGTCGATCTTTCTATCAAGGAATTCTTCGATAGGAATGTAGCAAGCTCCGCCGATAGCACTTGTTTCTACTTCCATTGATGTACCTTCAAGCTTGAATACTTCGTATACACCTGCAAGTCCAACTCTTGTGATGAACTTCTTAGCTCTACGTCTTGAAGCTTCTGTAATCTTCTGTTTGAATACGTACTTTGTGCCCTGAGGAAGAACCATTGTTTCAGCAAACTGTTCAAACTGAGCATTTACCTTTTCAGGAAGTGTTTCGTCGATTGCCTTTTCAATGAGTTCAAATACTACGTTTTTGTTCGCACGATAGTCTGCGTATGTGCCTGTGAGGGCATCGAGTTCTTTACGAAGAGCGTTTGAAGCGTCCTTAGATGTGAACTTTTCTTCGCCGAATTCATATGCAACTGCGCCATTATCACTCTTAAGAGCAATATCAGCAAGTTTCATCAAATTTTCTCTATCCATTATTACTTCCTCCCTTACTGAATTCTCATAATCTTAACAGCATCCTGACCATCAGGCATTGTTGTAACAGCAGCTACTTCCCAAACCATTTCACCATCTGCGGGAGATGCGTTCTTTACGAGGTAGCCTGTTGTGTCTACTGTAAGCTTGTCGCCCTTGTCGTATGTGTCTGTTGTTTCAACAGCTTCGCCCTTCTTACCATCGAGTTCAAGACAGTTTGTTGTGATAATGTCACCAACGATTGTCTTCATAACTCTGGGTGTACCAACATTTTCAGCTGTGTTCTTAAGAGCAAAGTCTTTTGAAGTTTCTCTAGGTTCGTAAATCTTAATTTCATTAAGAGTAAGCATCCATTCGCCTTCGCCTGTAAGATTTACTTCGCCATTAGCATAATCGTATTTAACAAATCTACCGTTTTCCAAAGCCTTAATATTTGAATTAAGGGGCAACTGAGCATAGATGTTACCTGTTCTACGAGCAGAAAGATGATTAGGTTCTACCTGACCATAACCAACTCTTTTAATTTTCTGAGCCATTTAATTTTCCTCCTTAATATATTTTACTTTTTCTTTGAATTACGAAGTGCCTGAACAAAAGCAGGTACAGCAGCTTCATCTTCAATCTTAAAAGTATTAATGGGTTCTACTTTTTCTGACTTATCTTCTGCGAAACTTACCTTATTTCTTACACAGATAATAGAAAGTTTTGCTTCGATATCATCATAAGAATAAGTATCTTTGTTAGCAATAACATCTGCCTTGTCTTCATCTGAAAGCATTGTGAAAGAAGCAATGAGAGCATCCTTCTTTTCTGTTTCAACAGTAGCCTTAAATGAACGAAGTGTTTCAACTTCTTCCAAGAGAGCAGAATATTCAACCTTCAAAGACTCATAATCTTCTTCTAATTTATTATACTTTTTCTTGCTTTCGTCTTCTTCTGTTTTGTCCTTATTTTCATTATTTTTTTCTTCATCATCTTCTTTGTCTTTTTCGTCTTCCTTGTCTTCTTTTTCAAAAGTATCTGCGGGAGTTCCTTCAACAGGAGCAGGGTCAGCTACAGGTTCAACGGGTTCAGCTGCAGGTTCAGCCGCAGGAGTTTCTTCCGCTTTTACCTCACCCTCTGTTGCGGCGGGAGTTCCTTCTGCAACGGGTTCAGCTGCATCAGTTGTGCCTTCCGCTACTGTAGAAACTTCTCCCTCAGCTACAGTGCCAAGGTTTTCGAGTTCCATATTCGTTCCTCCTTCTTGAGTTTTTTCTAAAGTTTCCTTTAATTCTTGAATCATCGAGAAGAGAGTAACAACTGTGCTTCCCGCCTCATCTTTTGAACTAAATGTTGGAGCAGTAATTTTGCAACCTTCAAAACAGGGTTCTACATCGACACCTAAAATACATAAATTCTCAAAGATTGCGTCATTAATAATGAAAAATTCTACTCCTGTATTACTATTGGTTGACCAATGTCCTTTTAAAGTTTCTTCCTGTAATTTCATTGAATGTGGATTTTCATTATCTAAAGCCTGTTTACATTGTTTATACTGTTCTGTCCACAAATATCCTTCGGTAACTAAATATTCTCTCTCTATTTCGTTACCAAAGTCATCGGTGTCAATAAATGTCTGAAACCAAACTTTAGCATCTGGAGCAACAAAACCAAAGGGTTTAGTCTTATCTTCGAAAGTAATGCCTCTTTCGTCAATAGTAATTACTTCCCCGTGGTCTGTATAGTCTTCTTTGCTATCACTCCAGTATCCAACAATAGGAGTTCCAGGAAGTGTCTGAGCCATCTTCTCAGCCACTTCTTTGGAAATAAAGCTTCTATTTCGGTTTTCACCTAAATACAAAACTTTAATGTTACACTTTGAAATTAAGGGAGAAATAGAAGTAATATTAATAAACTCAGGCTCTCTAATAGTAGCCACGCTCATTCTATTATTCTTCATATTTTTCACTCTCCTAACTCATACTTTCCTGATTTTGGATAGTTTTTGTTGATTTTTCTCCGTCTTCTTTTTCGGGGCGGCCGGCGCCTTCTTTTGAAGTACCGCTGCCTGCGTTCCCGCCATCCTTTGTTTGATTTAGAATGTCTGCGTTCATTGTCGAAGACATCAAAGGAGGAATGAATACGTTTACTAAATCAAGTATATCATTTTCAAAGTAAGCATTTGCAAGTATGCAACTTTGAGGGATACCCATAGCCAATTGAGGAAACATCTTACCAAAACCTATCTGCATTTGTTCTTTGAACATTTTAGATAGTTCTTTGTAGTTATTACAAGTAGTTGGAAGAATGTATAAAGAAAAATAATATTTCTTGGGAGATTTATTAAAATCATCTACCAAAGTATTTAAAAATACCTCATATTGTGCAATTAAATTATACATTACTGACTCGTCATTGATTTGAGATTTTTCAAGAGCTATGTTACCATCTGTATTAAATAACATTTGAGAAACACCAGACTCATTAAATATCTGTCTTTCAATTCGCTGTAAAGAGTCATTCTGATTGGTTGCTGTATTATTATCAGCAAGTTCTTCCATTTCAACGTCGGCAAAAGTAGTTAAGACTGTAACACCCACAGCATCCGCAACCATTTTTACCGCATTTTTATGTAATTGAGCAGCTTCGTCAATATCAAATAAAAGTTCACCGTTTTTATCAACAGGCATCTTCTGTATCAAAAGCTTAACTAAAGATTGAAGACTTCTCTTTCTATCAACTTCTCTTGCTTCTTCCAAATCATACAAAAGAGGAATAACAGAGATAAAAGGCGGCGAGTCATCATTATTGAACGAGAACTTAATGGTATAGTCTGGGTCTAAGATATACCAACCGGCCTTCCCGCCTTGTTCTGTGGCAGGTAGCTTTCCCGCCTTGTAAAGTTTATATCCTTTAGTAAACTCTGCAGGGAACGCTTTTAAGACTCTTTCTCTTTCTTCTTTTGTTCTGAATTTTTCATCAAAGAAAGACATATTGAATTCTACAATAGGCTTGTTGTTACTGTAAAATCTACTTCTACAATAACTTACAGGCAACTCTTGCAGGAAATAAGTATCTTTTGCTTTAATACGATAACCATAATAGGCTCCATTTTGAAGAACCTTTAAGCTAATTTCACCCATTGTTTTCTTGACTTTAAAATCATCAAGCATTTTTAAACAAGCATAGAATTGCTGTAGCATCTTCTTATCAGGCTCTTTTTGTTGGTTCGTTACATCAGGAACTACGTATTTGTGGTGTTCCATTACATAAGGAACTACATACCAGTCATATCTATAAATAGTAGCCAAATATCTTAACAATCTTGAATAAAGTCCATTATACATAAAATGAGTTGAGATTGCTCTCATTTCGTCTACATTATTATTACTAATAGCATCTACTACTGCCTGTTTTGTATATGTTTTAGAAGTAACGCTATTACCTTTAAAAAACTCATCTTCAAAGCCAAAATCGGAAACTTTTTGTCTATTAACAGTTATGCTATTAAAAAACTTTGCAAAATCATAAGAGGTTCTTGGCTGCTTTTCGATTTCCTGTTCCAATGTCTTACCTCCTTATCTTAAAATTATTTTTCTATAATTATATTATAACATAAATTTTGATAAAAGTCAAATTAACTAATTATAAGCTGCTTTTATCAAGTAGTCATAATCTAATATACACTCTTCCCAATAGGGAATAATAACTAACTTATAGCCATACTTCTCACAGTATTCTCTTTTCTTGCGGTCGTTGAATTTTTGTCTGGCTAAACCCTGAGCCCCGCCAAATGCGGTCTTCTTTTCATAATGCTGGATACCTTGATATTCAATTAAGAAATCAATTTCCCCGGCATCGTCAAAAACGCAAAAGTCAAAGCGTAAGGGTCTACCATTTGAAGAAATCAAATCATCAAATATGAATTCTTCTTTATAATCAAGGCCCGCCGCGTCTAAAATATCACAAATCTTTATTTCTCCTCGACTTGCTTTCATAAGCGTCGCCTCCAAATCTTGCTCATATATAATATAAAAATAATCAAAGGGCAATTAAATAAAACTGCCCTTTGAAAAAAATTTTTTTACCCCATAAACATTAAATCTACCAATGATGATGTTTTTCTCTTTTTTCTTCTGTCTTCTTCCTGTTTTACGTAATACATTCCATATTCAAAAGAAGAAAAGCGGTCTTTAGGAATTCTTCTATTGTGTTGTTTAAGAATAACATTAACACCTTCATTATCTTCTACTAAATTTATCATCTGGTTCTTAAGATTATCTGTCAATTGGAATGGCATTAGTTTTATATTTCTTTCTTCGGGAGTCATTGCTTGACCCATTTTTGTTTCCATAAGTTTAATGCGGGCGTCTCTTTCTTCAATAAGGAAATTTACCTTCCCGCTACTTAATTGTGTCTGTACGTAAGTATGTGACTCTGTATTGATAGGTGCATTTGCTTTAATAATAAACATTGCATCTTTTACCATATCATTTGTTTTAAATTTCTTGTATTCTTGTCCCGCGTTTTCATAGGTTCCGCCCTCTACTCCAAATGGAGGGAGATAATCTCCTGTCTCTGGGTCGGTTTGTCCAATAACCATAAAGTCAAGCAAACCTACGCCAAGTCCGTTTCCGTCTATTACAAGAGATCTGGCTTTATAAGCAAAGAACAACTTTTTAAGAAAGATTGCTTGATGTTCAAAGTGTTCTGCTTCTTTACTATAAAAGCAAACAATAGATTTCAAAGATGTTCCTTGAGCTTGCGGGGTTACTTTGATTACAGTAACTTCTGTTGTACAGTCCTTACGTCCTACGTCGACTCCAAGCACATAATAAGCATTTTTGTTAGAGCGTCCGCTCCATTCATACTCTGGTTGCAGAAGTCTACGGTTCTTATCGAAGCTTTCCGCAGAATAATAGGATTTATCAGTATCTCCAGTCCATCTGGACATATATTCGCGGTCAAAGGAGCTTTCATCAAAACTTCCCTGTAACTTAAGGGACTGAATAAAGTTTTTAGGCTGTAGTCCTTCAATGACAGGTATTTTCCAAGTCCCGCCCATAACAAAAGTGTCATCAGGGTCGATTATTGACTCTGCCAACAATTCTATAAGTCTTTGATAAGGGAAAGTGTCCTTGAAGCCCGCAGTAGTAATGTATGTCTGACTTTGGTTAACTTTTTCTTCAGGTCTTCTGTCTCCGTTCGGGAGTCTTCTGTTAATAACAGTAGTAGGAATAACTACTTCGTTCAGCATTGTGGGATCGATCTGAACACATTCTTCCATTACACCGCCAGTTCTTCTTTGACCTCTACTTGACTCAAGTGCGGGAAGGATGGTTATTTTACTTCCGTTCTTAAATACATATTCTACACTATCTTTACTTTGTTTTGTCTTTCCTCTGTCCCAGTTAATTTCATTAGCAAGAGCAGGAATAATCTTACAGATTTCTTCTATTTTAGCTATTGTAATTGAACTTGCCTGAGACTTTCCGCCTGATGTAACGAATAGGTCTACTCCAGGGTAAAGCACAGCTCTTATCATCAAAAGCAACATTGTTAAGAAACTCTTTGAAAATCCTCTGGGGAAAGTAAAGTAAGTTTTTCTGTGACGAATTGCTGCCCGCAAAAATATTCTCTGATAGTAATAAAATTTAAATGTACTTTCTTCGCCTTTGATATGGTCTATAAAAATATCTGGGTATTCTCTATAGAACGCGATTTGTTTTCTTAATTCTGGCATACAAGCCATTAGGCGTTCTTTAGAGATTTCTTGTTTAGACTTGGGGTTAGAAGAGAGGTCTAATAGAGATTGTAAGCTCATATTATTCTTCCCCCCTCTTCTTCCTCATATTCCTTTATAAAATCATTATATTCCTTTAAATCAGTATCAGTAAGTTCAAATCCATCTTTTTCCATTTCTTCTTGCTGTTGTAGTATTTCTCTCTTCTTAATGTATTCTTCTATCATTCTTGAAATTGCTTGGTCTTCGGATATGAGCGATTTAGTGTATTCCTTAATGTCTCGTAAATCCGCATCAACAATATCTCTGTCTACACTTAGGTCAATTCGTGGTATAAAACCTGTTTCCAATTCGCAAAGCTCTACTATTTTACCATAACTTGAAAATTCTTCTGTTTTATTTTCTTTCTTTTGTGCTTCTGTAAATTTAGCGGATTTCATTAAAGCATCATAGTTTCTTGCTAATTTTGAGTAAGTATCATAGTCGCCACTATCAAGAGCAGTATTTACTTTCAATGAAAGTTTACATATCTGGATAAGGGTGTCTATACGTCCGGCATCTTGAATATCAAAAGAACTACTAAAATCTTCATATTTCTTTTCCATATATATCCAGTCTGCGGCGGAGTAGAGTCTACCCCATTTCATAGCAAGATATATTTTTTCTTCTTCAGAAAGCTCATCTTCCATATTAGGAAGTTCAACAGTAGCGTATTCCTGATCCAAAGTTGGAAATGCGGCGTTCGACTGAGGATCTTGTACCGGGGTAGGGGTCATACTACCTGGGTCGCCGCTCGGCCGCATAGTTTCTTTATATGTATTCCACTGGGCTTCCGTAATTTCCCCATCAACATATGCCTGCCGCATCTGTTTTACTTTTTCTTGGAATGCTTCTTCTGTTGTTCCGTATTCTTCTTGAATACGCTTGGCTTCCGCAGCCAATCTTTCTGTATCTTCCCAACGATAGTCTTTGTGTTGTTTAAGTTTCATTATACTGAGGTATTTACCAAAGATCGAGCTACCGTTGATTTTCTTGGGGTCTTTGGCAATAGCCTTATCTCTAATGGAGTTCCATTCCGCTTCAATGAAGGGAACGTCAAGTTTCTCCATTATCCAGAGAAATGTCTCTGGTTCGTATACATTTAAGTGCATAGTTAAACAACTTTTGCACATTTCTAATTTAGTTCCATCTCTGTAAGTGTAAAACTTACTTGCTACCATAGTTTTCTTGCATTTTTCACAATAGAAAACTTCCTGGGCAGAGCTGCTTGCCGCCATTA